>Ga0209532_1001170_pt1 | contig 21012 bp, 19 predicted proteins | sample COG_02_FD_184746 | JGI IMG/M metagenome (GOLD analysis project Ga0209532, IMG submission 184746) | Pelagic Microbial community sample from North Sea - COGITO 998_met_02 (SPAdes) (version 2) | ecosystem: Environmental > Aquatic > Marine > Neritic zone/Coastal water | place: Helgoland, sampling... | reverse complement strand
TCTTCGTATGTATCAACAAGATGGACCTCGTAGACTACAGTCAGGAAGCCTACGATAGAGTGGTTAAGGAGTACACCGACTTCGCTGCGAAACTCAATGTTCAGGATGTCCGATTCATCCCCATGTCCGCCCTACACGGCGACAACGTAGTCACCCGCAGTGAGCACATGACCTGGTACGAAGGGGGCACACTCCTTCACAACCTGGAAACCGTGCACATCTCCGCAGACTACAACCTACGCGATTGCCGCTTTCCTGTTCAAACGGTCATCCGTCCCCACACCGACGAATACCATGATTTCAGAGGCTATGCAGGCCGCGTTGCGGGAGGAATTTTCAAAAAAGGAGATAAAGTGGTTGCCTTACCGTCCGGATTGGAGAGTAAAATCTCTGGTATTCACACCTTAACTGGAGAATTAGAAGAAGCCTTTCCGCCGATGTCCGTGACCATCACATTAGAAGATGATATCGACATCAGTCGTGGAGACATGCTTGTACGCAGTGAAAACCGCCCTGAAGCTCAGCAAGACCTGGACGTGATGCTCTGCTGGCTCAATGCCACACCACCGCGTCCACGTGCAAAATACGTCCTTAAGCAGACCACCGCTGATGCACGCGCAATGATTACGGAGATCCAGTATAAAATGGACATCAATACGCTACATAGGTTAGAGGAAGACAAGGACATTAAGATGAACGATATCGCCCGCGTAAAGATTCGCTCAACCAAACCCATCTTCGCAGATGAATACAATCAAAACCGAGTCACAGGGTCATTGATTCTAGTGGATGAGGCGACGAATGAGACGGTTGCTGCGGGGATGGTGAGATAGTTTACGATTAAGCTTTTTTTTATCTATTCACTGTAAAGTCCAAGGTCTTTGTGCCTTGTCTCGTCTCAACAAGGACGGCATAAAAGCCATTAGGCCATTCCATAGTATTAATACGATAGGAATTGCTTTGGTAGCTATTAACATACATTATTTGGCCAAGGCTGTTGTAAATCCTGACTTCATATATAGGCTGTCCCGCATCTATAGTTATAGAAGCATCAGCTGGGTTAGGATAAATCTTCAGCGGGAAGGACTCTTCTTCTATACCTAACGCATTCACATAAAGGATGGCAATGTTGGATGTATCTGAACAAGCATCTATAGTTCTGATGCAGCGGTACTCTGACAGGTCGTTTAAGGGCTGGGTCGATAGAACATCCAGCTTATTCGTTAGTGCGCCCGAAATCTGTCCGCCGTCCGAAAGATTTATGAAGCCTATACCCGTTTTTATTTGCCATTGATAGGTGATCCCTGAAGACGCGGCAACCTCAAAACTTGCATTTTGACCGGCCGAAACAGTGTCGTTCACAGGGTGCTGAATGGTGTACGAAGTCTTCATCATCACAGAAGGTTCAGAAACCAAACCGCATCCTCCCGCAGATTGTATATAATACGCATTAACTGCTAATGGATCTGCCGTCGTATCAAAGTAGGATTGTGTTACAAAATCATAGATGGTATCTAAGACCGTGGTCGCTCCTGAGGTATCAACACGGTTGATGATGTAATAGTCCCAATTAAATCCGGTGTCTACATTGGCCGTCCACTGGAAGAACGCTCCGCAGGAAGTTTGAGCGATCGAAGTACTGTCTACAGTAGGGATGCCTGGCAGGTAATTTTTTACCGTAACTACAACTTTCTTGTAGGTAAATCTATTAATCGGACATTGGTCATCAGTGAGTTTAATGTACATCTCATAAGTACTAGAGAGAGTACCGCATTGGTACTTCTGGTAATCAATATGACTGCAGTCAAGGAGCCAAGACAAGCGCAAATGCGCAGCATTTTGGAAAACAAATCCCGTACCTGTATCTATCCTTGTGATAGTGGCACATGGCGGATTAAACAAACAGTCGTTAGAATTAGAATAAAGAGAGTCTTGGCTAATCATACCCCCAAAAGCTTCGAATGTGATATTTTGATAATTGCAATTTGGATTCACAGCGTTTGAGTCCACAACCATAATATCCAGGTTAATGGTATCCCCAGGGAACAAATCTACAAGGACAGTTGCGGTGTCTCCAAAGAAATTCGTATCGAGTTGAATGTTGATGGGGTAAGGATAATTAGTGTCTAAGTCTACCGAAAAATACGGCGGAGAATCTATAAAGGAAGATGAACACAATCCAGTCGGAGGATTACAATTCATGGTGACAATAGGAATATCCCTGTATATTTCACCAATTTTCTGACCACATCTCCACTCTTCAATTACCACACAGGTTGCAAAGGAACCAGCAAATCCAGTATTGAAGGAGATTTCACCTGTTGCCTCATCTATGTTAGCTGGAATGGAATTAGAACCACTTGGAAGTGGGCTGTTCCAAGAATAACCGGAAACGAAAGTCACTGAATTAGATGATGGGTTAGCCGAATAAGAGGTTGCATCCCAAGGATACGACCAGTTGTAATAAAGTGAATCCAAATCAGGATCGTATCCAAAATTATTATATGAAATGTTTTGACCGGTACACGCGATTATTTTTGGATCTTCAAGGAAATTAGGCGAACTATCAAAACAAGTTGGGTTTGCTGTAGTACCTGCAGAAAGTGGCGCAGTTGCGCCAGGCGGCGTGTAAGGGTACATCACAGCACGAAGCAGGTAACTCGCACCTCCTGGACTGACTACATTTGTAATAGTACCTGGACGACAGCAACTGTTCCAACTAAAATACCAACCTGAAGCAGGGGGAGTACCAGTCAACGTGATATCCCCAGAACGATAAACGTACTTCTGCATTCTACCCGTTCCAGAGACCGCGCCAGAACATGATGTAGTTCCTGTGTAACACGAAGGGACAACATCCGTTGTGCTGATGTATGCACATGAAATGCTAACACCAGCATTCGTCGCTAAGGATTGTGCCAAAGTATCAATCGTTATACCACCACAATCTCGGTAGACCACCAAGGTAAACTGGTACTTACCGTTTGGTTTACATTTCCATACGATCTCGCCACCTAGAAGGTGAGTGGCATAGCCTTGAATTGAAATGATTAAAAAAGCGAGAATTAAGAGTGGTTTTTTTAAGCTCATCGGAAATTTTATTGGTTCCTTAAATATAAAGGAATGATATTTAACCTTAAAATAATAACAATCACCGAGTTAAGTCACTACCAATTATATGCCTGCAGCCCGCAGTCATTTTTTCATGAACTTTTCCTTTGTCAAGCCCTAATTTTCCTGAAAACCCCCGTTAATTAACGGAAAAAGTAACGTAACTTCCTACCCAAGGGGGAACGTTAAGGCCAAAATTAGCATGTCAAATAAATGGCTTAACGAAATTTCGCTCTCGTTAAAATGTCATAAAATGGACACTTTTGGACACCCAAAATGACACTTTGTGACAGGGTAATTTGAAGGAAGTAATATGGGTAAAATAGGATTCAGAATTCGGAGCAAGGTCAACAAACAGGTCAGCATTTATGTCTACCTGTATGGACCGTTCAAAACAAGATTAGAAGCGAAAACCGGTTTTGTGGTTTTACGAGACGAATGGGACATCAAGAAAATGCGGGCTAAGATCTCTGATGAAAATGGCGTCCGTCTGAACGGCTATCTCGATCAACTGGAAAGACATCTTGTTTTCCAATACAATAATCTCCACTCCAGTTCTCAAGAATTTACTAGAGGATGGCTCGAAAGTCAGATCAGTGCCTGTTTCAATAGACCGGATAAAGACAACCGGTCTAAGCTCACCTATCAAATACGTCGCTACATTAATGAAGCAGATACCAAACGTGTTCGATCCACTGGAAGTATCGGCTTATCTTATAATACCATACGCTCCTACGAACTATTCGAAAAGATCATCAAGAACTTCGAAGAGTACCGTGGACAACCAGTACTCATTGAGCATATCGACAAAGCATTGATAGACAGCTTTACCCACTGGATGCTCAAGGTTCAGAAATACAGCACTAATAATACTGGCCACCAACTGAAGCAGATAAAGACCATTTGTAAAGAGGCCGACCGAAATGGATTACAGGTCCATCCATTCACTAAACACATCGAAGGCTTTCATCAGCGCAGGTCTGAGAGAATCATCCATACGATCAGCTTTGAAGAAATAGAACGCATCAAGAAACTGAAAGATCTGGCTCCAGAGCTTGAGAATACAAGAAAGTGGATGTTGATAGGCTTCTACTCAGGCCAACGAGTAAGCGACCTACTAAAACTTACAGAAGCACAGGTAAGACATGCAGTGAATGGCGTCTATATAGATGTAACCCAACAAAAAACAGGTAAGCATGTGACCATTGGTGTAAGCGACCCAATGACAATAAAGATTATTAAGGAAGAATTCCCAAAGCCGTTATCTGCGATACTCTTTAATAAGTACATCAAAGAGGTATGCAAAAAAGCTGGGATGACGGAGCACGTGAAAGGATTCAAACAGAACCCAGAGACGAGACGAAAGGAACCCGGAATCTTCCCAAAATATGAACTGATTTGTGCCCATGACTTGAGACGATCCTTTGCCACGAACTACTTTGGAAAAGTAGAAACCCCAATATTGATGTCCATAACAGGCCACTCGAAGGAAACCACATTCCTCTCCTACATAGGCGCCAACCCAAATAAGGATGCTATGGCCGATGCTTTTATGATGCGCGCAGCTAACTTGTGATTACTTTCGATTTCTTTCATCGTCAAAATAATCAGTCTTATTAGTCTTATCCGTCCACGGAATGTCTTTATACTCCTGACTCCAACGATCCAATTGAGGCTTTGCTTTAGGAACCACATAGTTAGCTAAGACTTGTGTCATTTTTAGTAACTGACTGTTGTTCAGCTCGTGCCTTCTTTCATAAAGTATAGAGATTCCTTCGGTAAACAACACTTCAATAGCATCTTGAAGAATAGGTTCTAGCTTAGCCTTTCCTCTCTTGCTCTTTTGACCTGCGATTCTAGCAGTCTCTGATGTGAATTTTGCCATAACATTCTGTCTTTAAGATTATTACTTCAATCATAGTCACAGAATCAAAAGAATACAAGCCCAGAAAGGCCAGGTTTTCCCACAGTAATTAACAACGAAAAAAGCCGACTCAATTAGCCGGCTTTTTATCTATTCTAGGAATAAATGCTATGTTCTTTTTAAGATCTCCTCTTCCACATCGTAGATAGGCATCCCTTTTCGTTTTAACAGGAAGGCTTGAATATAAACTATTACCTCTCGCCATCTACGAACATATGCCTTTAGCAGGTTTCCGATATATTTTAATCGTATTGGGAAAACCTCTAATTCTACATACTCAAGAAAATCTTGAAACTTCTCATATTGCAACAACAACTGTTCAGTTTTAAAGATGTACTGATTTCGCTTAGATATACTCGAGTGATGAAACATATTCATAGCAACCGAGTCTAAGAAAATCTTGATTGGGATTCTTACTGTTGCACCCAAATCTATAGAAGACTCACATTCTTCTACAGTGGCATTTTTTGGAGTAATAACATAATGTCGTTCCCCTTTGTCATTGAACAAAACCATTTTATAACTGAAATTGCCAAGGCGGGATCGTAAAAATCTTGGTATCGAAGAAATTTGTTTTTCAAACATTTCGATGATTCTAGAGTTAGGCTGGATTCGATTCTCTAGAGCATAATAACCTTCAAGCTTATCGCTTACTTCATCACGATATTCAGCAATGTACTTGTCTTTACTCTCAAAATACTTTCTGTTCTCCGCGTTGATATTAAATCCACTTTCTGACGACCAGGAATCTCCGCTAAGCATAATCTTCAATTCTACATCTTGAAGAAGGTTACTTTCAGTCAAAAAGCTTTCTAACTTATAGGGATCATTTACCAAACTGTTCATTCTATAAACGTCTTTATGCAGATGACAATGATTAGATGCAAATGGAACCGCATATTTTGGCTTTACGGCGTCCATAAAGAGGGCAAAGCTCCTGCTGTAATGATCTTTATCGTCAAAGGAATAATCACCCGATTCTAACGTGTAGCAAACTCTGTCATTTGCGCTACTATGCGATCTTAAGGCGAAATCAAAAGGTCCGTGTCTTTTAATAATTGATCGTAATGCTGCCCCAGCAATTTTGCAGTCGTTAGCATTTAAAAGTTTCATCTCTGGCGTTTTAACCACTAAGGCCGAATCGTTTAAGAATAAACCAAATTGATATGGAGTTATTTTTATGTCACCTAATTCAAATGTCTCACCATGCTTTAATAACTTGATGTTCTTGAAGCCAATGTCCTTTAGATCGCTAACACTTCTTTTATTTGGCTCATCATGAGTGATAATTAACGTATCCTTTGAAAAGAGCTTTTTAAGAGATGGTCCGTGCCAATGGTCCCAATGCACATGGGTAAGATAGATAGCGTCAACTTTTAAGTTATCTAAAGATTCCCTATTAACGGGAGGGTAATTCCACCAACTCCTCCAATAACAACTTCCAATGAGCCACGGATCCATAAGAATACTAGCCTTAGAGGTCTCAATGACCGCGCTTGCATGAGACAAAAACTTCAATCTAGACATTCGCTAATACTTTTAAATATTCCGTAAATATTCTGTCCCAATTATAATATTGGGCTATCCTGGTTCTATTATTTTCTGATTTTGTTTGAAACCAAATACAATCTTTCGATTCCATTAAAGAAATTTGGTTAACTATATCATCCTCATCTCTAAAGAATAGTCCGTCTTCGCTTAAAACTTCCTTGTTAAAAACATTATCATGAGCAATAATTGGAGCTCCAGCCGACATCGCCTCAAGCAATGAAGGATTAGTTCCTCCAACTGAATGTCCATGAAAATGCGCAAATGCATTACAACGCAGGTTTTCCAACTTCTCTTTTTCATAAACAGGCCCGATGAGTTGAATGTTTTTTTCCCCCTTAAGAATATTTTCAAGGTCTGATAAGTACTTGGTTCTTGGTAAATCTGACACTATTATGAGTCGCTTGTTTGTTTCAGACCTTATAAAACCCTTAACAATCATAATCAGGTTATTTTCAGGTACCATTCTAGCTACTAGTAGATAATAATCCGAGTCGAAAGAGTTCACTAAGTCAAATAATTTACTCCCATATTCGATTACTCGAATTTTTCTTTTCAAGAATCGTAAATTATTAGAATAATAACTTGCAATCCCTATCGAGTCAGCAATTATTAAATCTGCACAAAAAACACTGGCCCAGCTCATGCACCACAATATAAACCGAACTATTGGAGACCACTTAGAACGGACAAATTCCAATCCGTCAGGGTTCACAACAAACTTTTTTTTAGGGTAAAAGAGTTTAAAAATTGGTATAAAAAAACCGCCACCCGGTCCAGTGATCAATATTACATCATGTTTTTTTACCGCTCTAAAAATTGATATCCAATAGTATTGTATCTGTTTCTTTGACTTAAGAAATGGCAAGTGCTCCACGGATGCCCCATAGAAATCTGCGGGCGATTCCTGATTCCCCTCTCCATAAATTGTTAACTGATACTTTCCATTATTGAATCTTGCAAATTCATCTGCAAAAGTTTCATAGCCTCCATATTTCGCTGGGACACCTCTTGTGCCGACAATTGCTAAATTTTTCATTCAAATAGTCCTAATAAATAATCGCCATAGCCACTCCTGATTAGTGGCTCCGCAATTTGTTTAAGCTGCTCCGCATCAATGAAGCCTTGCTCGTAGGCAATTTCTTCGATACACCCCACTTTCAATCCTTGGCGCTCCTCGATAACCTCAACGAACTGACCGGCCTGCTGAAGGCTGGCAAAAGTACCGGTGTCTAACCACGCCGTTCCGCGGTCCAACACCCCTACTTCTAGTTCGCCCCATTCTAAATATTGCTTGTTGACGTCTGTAATTTCTAACTCACCGCGCGGCGATGGCTTGAGGTTTTTAGCAATCTCAACTACTCTATTGTCGTAGAAATACAATCCAGGAACTGCGTAATCGCTCTTTGGCTCCGCTGGCTTCTCTTCAATAGAAAGTGCCTTCATGTTGTCGTCAAATTCGACTACACCGTAACGCTCCGGATCGCTCACGCGGTAGGCAAATACCACACCGCTGCTTGGATCCTTGCTCTCTTGAAGCACGCGCTCCATAGAAGAACCATAGAAAATGTTGTCCCCTAATATCAGTGCTACACTATCATCCCCAATAAACTCTTCGCCTAAAATGAATGCTTGTGCTAAGCCTTCAGGGTTCTCTTGGATGGTGTACGTGAATTCACATCCCAGTCTAGATCCATCACCCAATAGCTTCTTAAACAAGGGTGCGTCGTGAGGCGTGGTGATGATCAAAATCTCACGTATGCCCGCCTGCATCAATGTGCTCAACGGATAATAGATCATTGGCTTGTCATATACAGGCATTAATTGCTTGCTCACTGCCAAAGTCAATGGGTGTAATCTGGTGCCGGAGCCTCCAGCGAGGATAATGCCTTTCATAAATTTACCAAAGGGTATTTAGATTTAGTTGGTTTAGTTTGGGTAGGTTCTTGTCCTTTTCAGACAATTCTAATTTCAACTTAGGCCAAGTTATGGCTAGCTCTTCGTCATTCCAGATAACACCACCATCCTTTACTCCAGAATAATAGTTATCAACTTTGTATTGAAATATAGTGTTGTCCTCAAGAGCTAAAAAGGCATGAGCAAATCCTCTTGGAATGAAAAACTGAAGATGGTTCTCTTCTGAAAGCTCAACACTATGCCATTGTTTAAAAGTTGGTGAATTTGGCCGCAAATCAACAGCTACATCATAAGCAGAGCCTTTTGTCACTCTAACTAACTTAGCCTGAGCAGCATCATCTGTCTGGAAATGTAAGCCTCTCAAGGTTCCTTTTGAAGAATAGCTCTGGTTATCTTGAATGAAATTAACATTGATACCAGTTAAGGACTCAAAGACTTTATCATTAAAAGATTCATAGAAATAACCTCGATCATCTTGAAAGACTCTTGGCTTTATGACAAAGGCGTCTGTCACTACTTTCTCTACTATTTCCATTTATTCAGTTATTGCGTACATGTTGTCGTAATACTCCTGATACGTCCCTGAGGTTACGTTTTTCAACCACTCGGCATTGCTCAAATACCAATCGATGGTGATGGCCAGCCCTTCTTCAAAAGTCACGCTTGGCGCCCAGCCCAACTCCTTGTTGATCTTGGTCGCATCAATGGCATACCTGCGGTCGTGACCCAGACGGTCTTTCACGTAGGTAATGAGCTTTTCACTGCTTCCTTTTTCTCGTCCCAACTTCTCGTCCATCTGCGCGCACAGCACCTTGATGAGATCGATGTTGGTCCATTCGTTGAACCCACCAATATTGTAGGTCTCGCCGTTCTCTCCTTCGTGGTACACGAGATCAATGGCACGGGCATGATCCACGACGTACAGCCAGTCTCTGGTGTACTGACCGTCACCGTATACCGGCAGTGGCTTTTCTTCCACGATATTATTGATGAAGAGCGGGATGAGTTTCTCTGGGAACTGGTGCTGGCCGTAGTTGTTCGAACAATTGGTCACCACATAAGGAATGCCATAGGTCTCGCCATAAGCGCGCACAAAGTGATCACTTGCCGCCTTCGAAGCACTATAAGGACTGTTAGGATCGTACGCTGTAGTTTCTTCAAACAAACCCTCAGCACCCAACGTGCCATACACCTCATCTGTGGAGATGTGGTAAAAGCGTTTGCCTTCAAAATCTGAGTGAATGCGCTTGAAACTGTTCAATAAATTCACCGTCCCCAATATATTAGTACGCACAAACGCGAGCGGATCTTTGATCGAACGGTCCACGTGGCTTTCTGCTGCCAAATGAATCACCCCTTCCGGCTGGTAGGTATCAAACAACGCGTCTACCGCTGCAGCATCTACGATATCTACGCGTTCAAACACATAATTCGGAGCCGTTTGAATATCGCTCAAGTTCTCTAAGTTTCCCGCATAGGTCAACGCATCTACGTTGATGATGCGGTAATCGCTGTATTTGTTTACAAACAAACGAACGACGTGAGATCCAATAAATCCGGCGCCTCCGGTGATGATGATGTTTTGTAACATTTATCTGTTTTTAGCGTTTCCGTTAACAAGTCTAACATTTCTCAACTTAACCACTTTATGGCAATTCCTTCCTAACCAGATCCTAAGTGTCCCATCTCCCTTTTTATCTTGAAACCGACCTATGGTAAGTGGTGCCGCTAATTGCCTTAAATGCGCGATAAAAGCATTTTTCGCCATTGTTTTACAGTAGTTGCCTTTTGGAAAATTAGTTGGATGATAACAATATAAAGTACAGTAGTCTCCACACTGCTTATAACAAGTCTGTTAAAATCAACTGCAAGCTCATCTGATTCATCCAGACACAAATCTCTACTTTATAAATAGACTCCACATTCGTGCTTCCGGTCCTTATTCAAGTAAAGTCGGCGATTCATCTCTGTCCGTTAATTTTTAATTTAACAGGTGACAGTTATAATCCATATGAATACCTAAAAATCATTTTTCTTTCATGAATTCAATGATTATCTGGGGCATAAAAGGCTGATTTATCCAACAAATAGCTTAAAAAGTTATTCATTCTTTCACTTCTTAGGTCGCAATACTATTCCCTAAATAACTAACACTATTCGAAATAATAACTTTTGTCGAACTTATTATCAGTAAATAAATAATCACGGTTACTATTATCTTACTCTGGAATATTGGCCGCATATTTTTTTTTAATTATCATAAATATTTGTAGTGATCAAATGTGGGAACTATTTTGCTGTAAGATAAGTACTCCTCAACACTTTTCTATTCCTTACAATAAACCCCCTATTAATCATAGAATTAAATCGTTATATACTTCCAAAAGGCTTTGAACAATTGAATTCCAATTATATTTATTTGCAATTCTATCTTCTAGTCCGTTTCGATGAATAATATCTCTTACACGTCCTTCTTTTAAAATTTGCAATAGGTCATCGTTATCTCCAATTTCGACGTAATGAGCGGCATCACCAAGATAATCTCTCACACTACCTTTATCAGCCACAATAACTTCAGCACCACAACTAAAAGCCTCCAAGTTTACTAAACCCGGTGTTTCCACCCAACTTAACAAACAATGATATCGGGTCCTGCTATAAACATCAAATAATTCATTTTGCTCTAAACTGCCGAGATATTTCATATTATCATTCCTCTTGATGATTCCCAGCAATTCATTAGCATATTTAGCGGAATGCGGCCCTATCGGACCAGCAAACACAACTTTATAATCTGTATTAACAAAACTCTCAGCAACTTGCAATTGATTTTTTCTTTTATCAATGCGTGCCGCACACAGAACGTCAATATCTTTCACAGATGATGATGTTCTTAAATTAATATCAAGACCATTGTATATGACCTGGTAAGGTGTGCTACAACCCGTCAGTTCTTTAAATAAATCACCTTCGCTAGCGCTATTAGGGAGCAGTAAATCAACCGAATCACCAACTCGTTTTTGTAAAGCCCTGCGATTAGTCCAAACGCCACGCCAGAACTTGATTTCCCCTGACCTAACAAACTTCGCAAAGGATGACAACCGATCAACTAAATTAGATCCAAACATTTTATATATGATCCGTTGAAGGGGATATGAACCATTTCGATAATAATCATCAAAGTCCCAGTATATTGTGCTCAACACAACCTTTGTTCTTGAACGATCCAACTTAGCTATTCCTCTTAGTAGAAGCGGTATATCATACGACACACTCACATCGCATAGATGTACTATATCGTACTCTTCTGTGATTCCTTTAGAGAAATCAGTCACGTTAGCTCTTGAAACTTCTAAACCTAAAGATGAAAGACCCGATAAATAATTTCTCATTTGGACGGCCATTCCCCCATGGTTTCGATCAAAATTATCCTGTAAAACAAATATTACTCTCATTTATTCCAATATCCTTTAGTTTCGTTTCTCCAAATGAACCTCCGACTACCAAGGACTAATCTCCACAAAACTGCCTTTAACAGATATTTTCGATAAAACAGACCTTGTATCTTATCACCTTTAGCGTAATTTTGAATTTTTAAAGCTAATTCCTCATCCGTCGGCAACAGCCATTCTACGAAGCCAAAATCAACTGGTGCGTAATCCGCATATTTTGAACATTTCAATGCAAATAATGTATCTTCAGCGGTATAACTATTTTCTGGATATCCACCCACCGATGACCATATGGTTTTGGTAAAGCCTATACTTCTGCTACTTGGCAAAAACTTAGATGACAGATATTTTTTCTTACTCGGTGTGAAGCTACGGCCCAAATCATATCTCGATTCTGTATTTGAAACTGTAACATAACGTCCTTTTACTAACGAACTTTTGTAAAGCGCTTGGCGCATACCTTCAAACCAGTCATTACTAAAGATTACTCCCAAATCAGTACATACAATGTATTCGAATGTTGCCATCCTTATTCCTACATTCCGCGCCGCGCCAATAGGTCCTGTATGATGCTTCAAATTCAGCTGTTTATCCACTATAACAGTACAATTTATCCCTAAGTCTTGCATTGCATTCTCAACTTGATTAGGCGAACCATCAGAACTACCCCCGTCGACTACTATAATTTCATCAGGTAAAGCCGATTGAAGACTAAAAGAATCAAGCCATTTACCCAAATGCTCTGAATCATTATACATTGGGACTATTAGTGATATCCTAAGCGCCATCTTTTTTTTATTAGTAAATAAATTATAAGAGAAAAAGGAATACTATAAAATGAGTATATTATTGGTAGCGTCAAAAACGCAAATAGAATACTCTTCCGAATCGCACTTAGTAACATTAATGAAATGCTCACAATCCCAAGAAGACCGAATTTCAACAGGATAAATGCTATAACACTGTGAACACTATAAAACCGATTTGTCGCTAACTCCATTTTAGAGTAGCTTTTCAAATCAATTACCCCATATTTTTGAGTCATGCTTCCAACATCTAAATCATAAGTCGAACCCCAACCCTTCCCGAATAACATACTAACAGGGTTCGATGTAACTTCACGCCAAACGGCTACTATTTCAGTGCCTCTTACTCCACCTGAGCCACTAAACTCTGATTTACCAACAATGGCTGAAAATATATTAGATTTCCAGACTATAAAATCAAAGAGTCGAGGGTTAGAAATATAAACAAATGACATTAGGACAACTGTACCTACAAATAAGACAGAGATATATTTAATTCTAGCGGTAATCTTACTTCTTAAAAGTAACCCGAACAACATCAGGGTAGTCCAAACCATTACAGCGCGAGATGGAGATAATACAGCCAGGAGATAAAATAATAACCCCTGTGAGCTTTGCACAAAGCTTAAAATTACGGGAAGAATATAAAATGGCGATTGCGCCAAGTCGAGACTTATGCCCCCATTTATAAGATCTAATATTAGAATTATTATTACTCGCAGGGCAATAGTAAGTACTGCCAGTTTAACCGTATCCCAATATTTTTCATTTCGACGAATAATGTCTTCATTTATCGAAGCAATAAATAATAGTGAAATAAAGAAGCGAACATCGGAGATGAAATACGTTGAATTCCCAGAATACCAAACTAATCCAGTTATCAAGGATAACGACCCAAGCAGTAAAAAAGGTGCTATATCTCTATCAACAGAGATATTTCTTCTGAAGAATCTTATTATCGTCAGTAATATTAAACACCAAAATAAAGAAACACCATTTATGAGATCAATAGAATATAAATTATTGTAGGTTATGCGTGATTCAGCTATGCTATTAAATAAATCTAAAATACCCCGTGGTAACTGAGGAAAAAGCAAAACATACAACAGAATGTACTCGGGTTGTTTCAACCACGTCTTAATTATTAAGAACGCAAAAATAATATAACTTACAAAAAAGCCAATGGGGCCAAATGATGCATAATCTATAATCCAAACTGATATCGCTGCACCAATTAAAGATTTAATGAAGGTCATAAAAAGTTCCAACATCAGGACGTGACGAATGAGCTACGTGAAATTTTTCCGACGGGTAACCAAAACTTACAAAGGCACCAATTTTGAATCTGTGCGACAAACCTAATGCACGGTGAACTCCAAAAGTTCTTTTCGGCGACATAGCAGCATTCAGTGGGCAAGCAGCCAAGCGCATGGCATGTAATGACAGTAGAAACTGTTGGGTAAAAAGACCGCTATCGAAATCCATTTGGGCTCTCTCTAAATCAGAAAATGCCGCTCTATCCGTGCAAATAACGGCTAGATTGAAAATTTCTTGCGTAAATCCGCGGTTACCATTTTGGTATGTCAAAACCTTGTCAATTAACGACTTATCTCTAATTATTACAACTCTCCAATGCTGTCTATTACAAACACTTGGCGCTTCGATAGATAACCTCATCAGATCTGCAACCTCTTGTTCAGAAACACTACCCGGCTCATATTGTCGCACAGAGCGTCTAGACGAAATAAATTCCTTGGGCGTAGAGTGACTAAACATATCGTCCTTTGAAACGTAAAATGATCCCCCTTTACGCAGATTATCTTTTAAACGACGATTTTCGTATTCCTCTAACGCCTCGCCTGCAAAACCAGCCAATTCCCGACTCTGTGTTCGTTTTATTAGCTCTTTTACATTTTCCCTAGGCTCTTTACCGAAAATCGGCCTTGAATTTCTTAAGCTCAAACCTTTTTCAATACTGTGATATTCCTTCTTTAATAGAAAATCAACACCTTGGTTGGATACCCTCGTCGTAGAAAGTTTTAATTTATATCGGTACCATAGAAAGGCTTCTAGTGCACTCTTAGCGACAGAATTCGTCAATAAAATTAACCGTTTCATTACTCTCTGTTTTTATATCAATTAATCTATGCTCTATTTGACCTTTTACGTTCAGTCTATCTTCATACATTGCCTTAATATTTGAGATAATGTAAGGTATGGCAGAACTATCTAAAACCGAAGAGTATTTATCTGGTTTGTCAAAAAATAACTTCAATAGTGATTTGGCCTTTAAACTATAAGAGAAAAGAAACGTAGGTACTCCACGAGACAAGGCTGCTATAGCACTGTGCATACGAACACTAACAAAAATGTCGCTTTGGGATATTAATTTCTTGAATTGCCCTGCTGACCGCTGATTACAATTTAGGTCTAAATTAGGCAAGGACTCGACTCTTTCTGAATTGATTAAATTACTCAAGTCAGAACAAGCCCGACTATCATCATTTCCAGCGAAATCGAAGACATGAGGTATTAAAAGTATGTTACCACTGTACCAAGACAACATATCGTCTATAACCTCAGTTAGTAGCTCTAAATACCTCTCATAATTTATTCCCATATATTTGGCATATCCATGTGAAATGTTGAATCCAATGAATTTTCTTTTTTCAATAAAAGAGCTCCAACTCGCAGGGATGACTTCATTAAGATCTTCTTCAAAAGAAAACGCCAAATCCGTTTTTTTCACAACATTGGTCATCGACATACCTATGCTCTCAAGGTATTCCATTGAGCCAAGATCTCTAAGCACGATAAGATCACTTGACGGCAGTATTGACTTAGCCAAATCAATAGATTTTCCACTCTTAAATTTACCTATTGTATGTCCCAAAAGAATAACTTTCTTTCCATGCAGTTTAGATAATTTTATATATGCCAACTCTGAAGGTAAATTATTGTAGTCGTCACTAAACATATCACCTCCAATAGAAATAACCAAATCACAACCTGCTATGGCATCTATTACTTCAAGAGACTCTAAGTACTGTTTTCTTTTACCAATTAGACCAAAAAGTAACCTAAGTATTCCAAGGTGCCATATAGATAATATAGGCCATACCTTCTTAGGAAAATTAGCACGATATATGAACTTAATATCTGGCCATATCGAAGAATCATATTCTATCGAATTGGTTACAGAAATTATATCTTCAGGCCGTATTCCTATTTTCAGTAGACGGGAAAAAATCACGGAAAGCATTTTTTCTACTCCTTTATTGGTAGCTCCCGTATTGTGGGTAACAAGAATTTTCATTTAAATTATATTAAATTGATTTATCGATAGATTGGACTGTTTTTTTCTCATAACTGATGGTGTAATAAAGCCATATAAATACTCTATTCATTACTATAGCCAGGCCCACAAAAACCAGTGGCAACTCTAGAAATATTAATAAAAATAACAGTACTAAGTGAATAGACGCCTGTATACTCCTAGCTGCGATTACTTGCCTCATCTTATACTTTATGAAATATGGCTCCAAATTAGCGAATACTATACCGCCCACAAAAGCGAATAATAATAGCCTTAATAAATTAGCGTAAATCGCCCACTCCTGACCATATAGTAATTTTAATATGGATGCTGATCCAAAACTTAAAATAACTACGGCTAGTATTACAACTACAACAAACTTGACATTTTTATGCAGCGGCGACGACTCATTTCGAGAAACTAATCCTATTAAAAATATCGAGTTAGTTATAACTATTGGGAGAGCCATTGCCAGATTCGTCAAAGAGAGTAGAACAGCATACTCAAATTCTGAATAACCATACGGTAACATCAAAACCTCAGCCCGGACAATTATTACAAGCAAAATACCGTATAAGATATACCATAAATCCCATTTTCTGTGTTCGGGTTTGAATTCAAATCTTAACGCCTTCAAGATGCTTAAACTAATTATTATTTTGTACAGAATCGAAACTAAGAATAGGCATAGCAAGAGCATTATAATTTCTTGTTTTTCTATGACAATGAAATAAAGACATAAGATTTTGATAGAGACGTTTAAAAATAATGATGCAAAATATAATTTGATATCATGCTCGAAAAGGTATACAAACGATAATAATCTTGATAAAAACCCAGATATAGATAATAATACTAGAAGTACATATTCCTCAGATTCAAAGGCAATAAATTTTTGAATTAAAAGAAGAGTAAGAACGAGTAACAGGCAGCGAATTACTAAAAAAGAAACCTGCGAATTATCCCATTTATCTTTGCGCTTTTCTCCCAAGAATTTTGCGTCATTACCTATATCAATTGTACTAATTATCAATGAAGCATAGCCCAGTACAAGTAATGTGCTACCATATACTTCATCTATCACATAGCGCTGAAAAATTATGGTAGAAATCAAGCCTAACCCAGATATAATTGCATTGGAAATTGAAAGCTGAATGGTCTTAGTCATTACTAGCCTCTAATAATGCTTTTACAATAGTTGATGAGGCTGTACCATCTCCATACGGATTGTGAAGCTTCGACATTCTTTCAAATCGTACCTTGTCATTTAATAATGAATGACACTCGTCTGTTATTTTTTCTTTGTTAGTGCCCACAAGAATAACCGTTCCAGCATCCACAGCTTCTGGTCGTTCCGTAGTGTCTCTCATGACTAATACTGGTTTTCCTAAACTAGGCGCCTCCTCTTGAATACCGCCGCTATCGGTAAGAATTACTTTCGACTTATTCATTAGCCAAATAAATTCAGGGTAAGCTAATGGCTGAGTCAATAGTACATTCGTTGCCATGGCCAAGTGCCTATTAACAGGTTCTTGAACCTTAGGATTAAGGTGCACGGGATATATAATCTTTACACCCTCTTCATTTTTGGCGATTTGACTTAGGGCTGCACAAATTCTCTCGAATCCATCGCCATGGTTTTCGCGTCTGTGACCTGTTACTAATATAACTTTGCTCGAATTACCAATAAAGTCTTTTATAGGTTGAGTTATATCGTTGTTGAGGTCAGAAACCTTTTCAACGCTTTCTAACAATGCATCAATAACCGTATTTCCGGTTACAATGATGCTGTCATCTGCAATATTTTCACCTAATAAATTATTTCGTGAAGCAGTCGTTGGCGCGAAATGTATATCTGCTATCCTACCAGTAATTTGGCGATTCAGCTCCTCTGGAAAAGGGGATAGTTTATTATTGGTTCTAAGCCCGGCTTCAATGTGACAAACTTTTATTCCAGAATAAAACGCAGATAGTGCAGAAGCAGTTGACGTCGTAGTGTCACCATGTACAAATAAATAGTCAGGTTGGAACTCTTCAAATACCGTTTTGGTTTCTTCTATAATTAAGGAAGTTAGTGAATGAAGGTTTTGCCCTGGTCGCATCAAATCCAAATCATAATCAGGGATGATTTCAAAGAACTCTAATACTTGATCGAGCATTTCTCTGTGTTGTGCTGTAACACAAACCTTTGTTTCAAAATTCTCCGAATCAGACTTAAACGCCTTTACCAAAGGCGCCATCTTGATAGCTTCAGGTCTTGTTCCAAAAACAAGTAGTATTTTTTTCAATTTTATAGTTTTTTGAGCAGCCAACTACTCGATTGAATTTTATCTCCTAGCCCGTCTATGAGGGCAATACCCATTTTTTCACAGATTGGGCGTTCTGGTATGGTGTCGTTGTTTTGATCGCCACCGTTTGCAAATGCTAGATCATAGTCCTGGCCATATTCAGTGGCTATTTTCTCTAGAGTAGCACATACAGTGCGGTCTTCATCTACCGAAAGAATAGCTTTATCCACTGCTTTGATGTTCGAGACAATAATCATGCGCTCTTCTTCGCCTTGGAACTCTTTACTGCCCTTCAGCGCTCTTTGGTGGTCGTTATTCACGATCACAAAAAGCTCGTCAGCCATTACCTTGGCGTTATTAAAATACTCTAGGTGTCCCTTGTGAATGGGGTTAAAGTATCCCGAAACTATGACTGCTTTTTTCTTCATGTCAATACGATGTCTATCACCTGTTTATCCCTATTCTTTACAGGATAATTTGCCTGCAACCGGGCTGTCATTGTTCGGCTGCCTTTTCCCATACCAACAGGCATTGCTCACGCTTTTCGTCTGGCATTTGCTCGAGTACTAAAGCATTTACTTTTTTACCGGTGAGCTCTTTAACTCTAGCGCTAAGTCCTGCGATGTATTTGTTATTTAAATCCGTGCCAATAAGCAAGCAGTCTATGGCGTCCGCTTGTATTCCTCGCGCTAAAGCGCCACAGATCCACACCTGAGAAAGCCCCGGAAGGCTGTCTACTACCTTGTCGACCAAAGCGTCTATGCCAGAGACCTTGCGCACAATAGAAGTTAAGTCTGCAGTAAGGGGGTGGGAATCGTTGACCCGGTAGAGTTTTTTGCGCCCCTCAAGCTCGGATGCTAGTAAACCGGCCTGTTCTAAGCGGTTGAGTTCAACGCGTATGCTGTTGGTGTTTTCATCGAGCTCCTTGGAGAGTCCTTGGAGGTACCCGCTCAAATTTTGATTGAGAAAGAAGCGCAGTAAAAGCTTCAAGCGGGTTTTAGAAGTAATAAGAGGTCCTAGAAGGTCCAACGTATCTGTTTTGGTTTTCACGGCTTCGCCGCTGTGAGTCCCATAGCAGATCGTCCTTAGGGGTAGCTTTGGTTCACAGGTTCGGCTTAAGTACCTGCACCATCATGTGTTGGATAAGGCACTCGAAGCATTGGTTTGGAGCTCAAAAGTAAGAAAGAAAAGTGCCGGTTTGTATTAACTATGAGTAAATTTTTTACTCGTTATACACATTGTTTCGATTGAGCCTACTTTTAAAGCGCAAGCAGGTCGTTGTTCGAGAGCGATAAGGAGAGTTGGATGCCCAGTTCTTTGAGCTGAACGACTGCTTTGTGGTGGGTACGGTCCAGTAAAATGGCGTGTTCCCCAGAGAATTGTCCGGAAGTGATGCGAACGTAATCTCCGGGCTTAATATCTGAGATGTCGATGTCTTCGTGATCATACTCCCCGAGCCATTTTTGGATGGTATGGATTTCTTCTTCGCGAACTACCGCTGGACGGCGCAGCCAAAACAGGTAGCGCACCGTGCCTGGAAAGGCAAAAACCTCGTCTCTTTTCTTCTCTTCTATTTTAAGAAACAGGTAGCCCTTAAACAGCGGCTCCTCGACCACTTTTACACGGTCGCTCCACTGGCGGCGTACCTTTTGCAAGGGACAATAGACAGTATATCCGGCGCCAGAAAGCCGCTCGGCTACTTTTTTCTCATTCCTAGGTTTGGTATAGAGTACGTGCCAGCAGGCATTAGGAGATGCCATGGTGTTAGTCGGCCATGATATTGCCCGCCTCAACGCGGCCAATAAAAAACAGCACCAACAAGAATCCGGTAATGACTGAGCCGAACACGCCGGCTTTAGCTGCGGAGCCTTCTTCTTTATTCAATGGGTAAGTAGGTGCGTCGAAGTATTTGAATGGCGGCTCAAGATTCATAAGCTCGGCCTTAGACATCTCTAATCCTTTGATGTATTCGCCGTAAGAGACTTTTAATGCTTCCATATCAATGGTGAGGCGCATACGCTTCATTTTATCGACGGAGCTTACTAAGGAGTTGTTTTGATCCTCGTATTCCCCCAGTCTTCTTAGTGTTGCGTCTATGGCTAGTTCTAACGAATCTACTTTACCCTGAAACGCATCTACGGCATCTTGGCTTTTTTCTTTTTTAAAGTCAATGAACGCTTCTTCCGTATTGGCTACTAGTAGGCCTGCTAAATCGTAAACAAAGCTTTCGTCTTTTCCATTAATAGCAAAGCTCACTACCCCGGTCTCCTCGTCCAGTGAAGTACCTAAATACTCTTCGTTTAGATCCAGAGTGATCTCAGTAATAATGGAGTCTGTGTAGCGCTGGTTGGCGCCGAATTTAAGCGCGAATTCCTCTGTAAACTCTTCGTCCTTTTCAAACGCTTTTTCATAATACCTGTTCACAAGCAAGCCACTGTCAAGTTCTTCGCGAAGGGCTTTAGAAATGTTATCGCGGGAGGTGAGGTACTGCTGGACCGCAGTGCTCGAGGAGGCTGATCCCCCGCCAATTCCTAGACCGAAACTCGAGGCCAAACGCATCGCGCTGCTCATACCGCCACCTTCTTCTTCAAAAAATAATTGATACGAAGCTGAATAGGAAGGTTTTGCAATAAACTTCGTATATACGGCG
>Ga0209532_1001166_pt1 | contig 21081 bp, 20 predicted proteins | sample COG_02_FD_184746 | JGI IMG/M metagenome (GOLD analysis project Ga0209532, IMG submission 184746) | Pelagic Microbial community sample from North Sea - COGITO 998_met_02 (SPAdes) (version 2) | ecosystem: Environmental > Aquatic > Marine > Neritic zone/Coastal water | place: Helgoland, sampling... | reverse complement strand
ATTTGAGCGGGTACCTCCAAGGACTCTCCAAGGAGCTCGATGAAAACACCAACAGCATACGGGTAGAACTCAACCGCCTCGAAGAGGCCGGTTTACTCCGTTCTGAACTTCAGGGCCGTCGCAAGCTTTACCAAGTCAATCTGGCCCATCCCCTTACTTCTGACATTACCTCTATAGTGCGCAAGGTCTCCGGCATTGATGCGATCGTCGAACGTGTGGAGGAGCGTGTTAAAGAAAACCTAGACCAAGTCTGGATTTGCGGAAAGCTAGCACAAGGATTGGAGAGTGATGTGATTGAGGTGGTGCTTGTGGGTAGTTATGTCGATCAAGAGTACTTCGCTGAGTTAATTGGTAAGGTTTTTACGGTAACTGAAAAGCAGATTGATTACGACGTGATTCCCAATATGCCAGAGGAAAAAAGCTCAGAGTGTTTGCTTATTTGGGAGAAAGAACGTGGGTTTTAAGTTCATTCTAATTTAGAACAAATTTCGTGCAGAATAATAATGACAAAAAAATCGACCAAAGTAAATTTTTTAAAGTAATATGAAAAAAGCTTATATAATTGGAGCCGGTCCATCTGGATTAATTGCGGCTCACGAACTGCTAAAAAAAGGAATTGAGGTTGAAATATTTGAACTGTCAGACCACATAGGCGGTATGTGTAGAACGTGGAAAGAAGATAGTTACTTATTAGATACGGGGCCTCACATTTATCATACCCCGGACAAGCAGTTAGAAGAATATTGGAAAGAGTTGTTTGGCGATCTACTTGTTGAAGGCGAATTCTGGTCGAAAAATACCGTGAATGGGAAAATTGATACGTTAATTCCGTATCCATTATCCCATGAGGCAATAGAGCAGTTTGACGACACCATCAAAGAAAAGATTAAAAAAGAGATTGCCGAAAGAAATCAGGAAAGCTCCAAAGGTGCCTTGAATTTTGATGAATACGTTGAGAATTTAGTTGGCCGTACACTTACTGACATGTTTTTCAAGAAGTATCCTGAAAAAGTATGGGGTAAAAAAACTACAGAGCTAACAGCTGATTGGGCGCCAAAACGAATTGAAATTAGAGAAAAGATCACGCCTTTTTATACTGGACAGTATGCTGCGGTTGGTAAATATGGAACGGGTTGTATCTATGAAAGATTGGCGGAGCTTGTAGTTGGTCTTGGAGGTAAAATAAATACCAAATCAGGTGTTCTAGGTTTACAATCTAGAGGCACAAAAATTACGGGATTAAGATTTTTTGATAATTCCGAAATTTTGGTAGATAATGCGGACATAGTAATCTCTACAATGCCAATTACTATCTTAGGAAAGATGTTAGGTGTCGAGTCTGATTTGTTATTTCGAGGTATTGCCTCAGTTTACATAGGAGTGAAATCAGAAAATGTTAATTGGCCCAAAGAGGTTGATTGGTTATATTTTGATCATGATGAATACTACTTTAATCGGATTACGAATTCGTCGAAATTAAGTCCGGAAATCTGTGCTCAGGGTTCTACATTAATTACTATTGAATCGACTTACACTAAAGGCGATATGCTTGATTCTTTGGATAAGGAGGAATTTGAGAATGAAATTTTGGATCAAGTTATTTCGTCTGGACTATTGCAGAGTAAGGAAATAGAATTTATATCATCAAACAAAGAAGATTTTGTTTACCCGATACAAAACAGAGATTTTCAAATAGAATTGGCGTCTATTCAGAGTAAGATCGGTTTACGAGACAATTTATACTCGATTGGAACTGGTGGTGATTTTAACTATGCGGATAGCCAAGTTCTATTTTACAAAGCGTTTGATTTGGTTGATGAACTAGTAGCAAAGGACAAGGCAGACAGAAAAGTGGTTAAAACATCAAGGATGAAATTTAAAGAAGAATTTCATTTAGGAGAGGTTTCAGTTGGTCAAAACCATCCTCCAGTGATTATAGGTGAAATTGGTTTAAATCACAATGGAAATATTGAATTGGCGAAAAGGCTAATCGATGAAGCTGCCAAATGTGGTTTGAAGTTTGTAAAGTTGCAGAAATATTTATCTGGTAATTCCCGAGTCTCCGATAAGGTGAAATCAGCGAATTACATAGAAAAAATAACTGATCAAGAGGAAACGTTAACTCAAATGTTTGATAAATACAGCTTTACCAGACAAGATGAATTAACGGTATTCGATTATGCACGTTCCAAAGGTCTTAATATTTTTTCAACGCCTTTTGATATCGAGAGTGCCTTCGATCTTGAGAAAAACTTTGAAGTAGATTGTTACAAAATAGCTTCGGTTGATTTGATTAATTTGCCGCTACTCTCTGTTGTAGCTTCGTTCAATAAGCCGGTAATACTGTCATGTGGAATGGCAAGGATAGGTGACATTGAAGATGCCCTTGAGGTCTTCGCTGAATGCGGAAATGACCGGGTTATACTTCTTCATTGTAATTCGAGTTATCCTGCTCCAATTGAAGGAATGAATATTAATGTGATCAAAACATTAAGAAGAAACTTCAGGATGCCTGTTGGTTTGTCTGACCATAGTCTAGGACTCTTGGCATCAACAGTTGCTATGTCGATAGGAGCTCAAGTAATTGAAAGACATTTCACGTTGGACAGATACATGGAAGGACCCGATCACATACTCTCATCTGAGCCGGAAGAAATGGCTGAATTGGTAAGGAACTCTGAGAATATATATCTGGCTCTCGGAGATGGAATAAAGAGAGTAGAGTCCACAGAATATGCTAATGCGCAAAATCAAAGGAAGTGTTTATACCTGTCTCGGGACATGAATAAGGGAGAAATAATTACAAGCGATGATCTAGCAGTAAAAGGACCAGGTGGTGGAATCTTGCCAAAGATGTTAAATATCGTAGTTGGTCGAAAAGTAATAGTTAACGTCAAGAAGGATTATCCTTTAACATGGGAAATGATTTAGTAGAAGATATAGACTCTTTTTTAAAAGATTTAGCTAGTGACACAAGGGGCTACAAATCTGTTTTTACTATCGGAAACACTCGTGTTATTGACTCGTCAAAATACTATTTAACGCCTGTTCGTTATTTCAAAAACTTTATTGTTGGTGGAATAGTTGTTTTTTCAGAGGAAGAGGCTGAAGTAGTGTTGAAAAAGATAGATGGTAGAATAGATCATGTATTTGTAGATGCAGAGAAAAAGTCTAAGAATTTAGGAAATTTGGGCTATTTCAATCTTGAACGTCTTGCTGGTGAAATATTAAAGTCGTCTTCACTAAGCTTTTATAAGGGGAACGATATAACAGTTGACGCAATCGATGATTTTGTGGTTTCTTGGTATTACAAGCGAAATGAATTGCTGGGTGGGAAGAAAATGTTGATAATTGGCATAGGAAATATAGGCGCAAAGATTGCTTTGCGCTTACTAGAACGTGGTGCATCCGTTTATCTCAAGAGTTCTGATGATAAGAAGATGACACGAATGTGTGACTATTTAAATGAGGTCAAGCCAAAAGAGACTATTGCAGTAGCTAGGCCTGCAGAGATAGCCAGTTATGACACCGTTCTGTTCACGGGTCTCCTACCTGTAGAATCTAATACTAAATATTTTGACAATTTAAATGATAGTTTAATTTTGGATATCGGTAAAGGTTGTTTATCTAATTCTCAAATAACCTTATTGACCAAGAATGGTTGTAATTTATTTCGGTTAGATATTGGATTTACTTTTTTGCAAAAATTAGAGCAAATATTAGTTAGTTATAATAGTTTTAAGTTGCCTAGAAAAAAAGTGATTTCCGATAAGCTTACACTTATAGAGCCTGGTATTATTGGTGATTTTGGTGATGTTGTTATTAACGATCTTGATGCTGATTTGGAAGACTTCAGGATATATGGGGTTTGTGACGGTTTTGGTGGTTTAGATAAGTCAGAAAACAATAAAGTGTATGAAAATATTAATAACTGGTTCAAACGGAAATCTAGCGAGAAAGTTAGCTAAACACTTAGTACAGAGGGGGCATAGTGTTGAAGGAATTGATATTGGCATGATCAATGAGAATGCCAGCGTTAGTGTTTACTCTAAAGTTGATTTACGCCAACCTAATGAATTATTGGGATATATAAAGGCGTTGAATCCGACACAAATTCCAGCGGTTCTTATCAACGCTGCGGCCATAGACAGCGTTCCCGAGTTTGGGGCAAAGTCCGATCCATTCGATTTCGAATCTTTCGATGACATAATGCATGTTAATTTGAGAGGTCCTGTGGTTTTAACTAGGGAGATTGGTAACCTTTGGAAAAATTTAGGTTCTAAGGGTGTAATTATTAATATATCGTCTATTTATTCTGCATTAAGTCCTGATCCTGAGGTGTATGATGCTGGTTTTATCAAGAATGTTTTGTACGGGGCGTCAAAAGCGGCATTAGACTCTCTTACTAGGCAGAGCGCTACTATATACGCTAGATATGGCATTAGGGTTAATTCCATTCAAATGGCAGGATTTAGCTCTCCTGTACACTCACAACGCTTTGTTGAGAAAATTTCGATGAAATACGTAACTCAAAAAATGATGAATATAGAAAGCTTGTTTTGTGCTGTTGACTATTTAATTGATGAGAATAATCATGACGCGGTGGGAATGATGTTGAGAATAGATGGAGGCTATTCGTTGATATGAATATTTTGATCGTAATTCCTGCACGATCCGGGAGTAAGGGTGTGCCGCACAAAAATATCAGGGAAGTGAATGGCAAACCCCTAATGGCACATACTATTGAGTATGCCAAGAACTCAGGTGTAGCAGCAGATATTGTAGTTAGTACTGATTCTGTAGAATATGCAGGCATTGCCCGTAAGTATGGTATTGAGGTTCCTTTTTTGAGGCCAAAAGAGTTAGCATTAGATCATATTAGGGATTTCCCGGTCATAGAGCATGCCTTGATTTCTTCAGAGGCGCATTTCCAAAAAGAATATCAGTACATTGTTTTACTGAGGCCTACTTCTCCTTTAAGAATTAAAGGTCTTATTAATCAATCGATTTTAGCATTGGAGGATCACAAGGAAGCTGATTCCATTAGAGCGGTTAGTAAAGTAAGTGAACACGCTTATCGTCAATGGAGTAGAGACGGTTCATTTATTAAGGGTTTATTTAATAATGTGGACGAGTCGTATAATATTCCAAGACAAGAATTACCAGAATTATATTTTCAAACTGGCGATATCGAAGTTTTGAGAAGATCGACGGTAGTAAAAAACAAGAGTGTCTCCGGCAAATTAGTTCTGCCCTTGGTGCTTGATGATTTTTTAGATATTGATAACGAAAAGGATTTCGACAGACTCGAAAATGAACAGTAATCTCATTTACGGTACTGCCTCGCTAGGTATTAAAAATTACGGTTCTACTTGGGATGAAAGTATGTCATTTAGAGAGAGGGTCAGACTACTATATGATGTTTTAGAATTAGGAATCTCAAGACTAGATACATCGCCAAGGTATGGTGATGCAGAGTTAGTGATAGGAGAACTCGGCTTATCCAAATCAAATCTATTGATTGATACAAAACTGGATGGTATTGACATTACACAAAGTGCAAATAAAATTCGAGAACAAGTATTGCGCACTTTTGATTGCTCTCTAGAACGAATGAAGCTTCGTATTATAAACACTCTTTATTTACATCAAGATGGTCTGGAATTTGTTCAGAATGAAGTTTTATTAGCTACACTTCTTGAATTAAAAAAAGAAGGGAGGATTGCTGCAATAGGCTCTTCTGTCTATTCGCATAAAGAACTTTATGCTTGTGATTCTACAGGTGTCTTTGATGTAATACAAATACCATATAATGCGCTGAATCAATCTTTTGTCAAAGATGAAATTACAACAGAGCTAATTGCAAGATCAATTCTTGTTCAAGGTGCACTTCTAAAGAATCCAAGTGACAATGAGTTTGCAGCACAGAAGTTTAGAGAGCATTTTGAAAGATTCAGCTCTTTATGTCGAAAGTATCAAATGGATGTCGTTGACTTGACTAAATGGTTACTTAATTCTCAATTTAAAGGACCTAAAATCTATAGTAGTTTAAAAGTGGAAAGGGTGAAAAGCTTTCTTACGCCTTCAGAGTTTGTTCCTAGCAATTCATTCCTTGAAGAACTAGGCTACTTGCTTGACTCTGGTTATACTTTCACCAATCCGAGGAACTGGTAATATGAAATACCTTCTCCCTAGAGTGCTGTTTCTTGTTTTGCAGGTAGCATTTACTTTTATTTACACTGAGAAGCTTTTAGAAGAAGAGGTTAGAATTTTAGCGTTTTATCAGAGTAGTATTTCAATGTTGCTTTGGACACAGTTAGGTGTTCCACAATATTATAATAAGTTATTTCTTACGGATAACAAAATTTGCCAAGCAGAGAACTTTGCTGGAAATCAGGTGATTATAGGAATATTAATTTTCTGTTTAACTTTTGTGGCAGGATTGTACATGGGCTTTGAATGGTTTCCTGTTTTGACCATCTCATTGTCTGTGTCTTTAATGTCCTTTGCGAATCTACTCAATACGATTTTCAGATTAAATGAGCAGTACTTCAACTGGATACTTACAATGGGTGTTTTCAATGCAGTATCAATCTTTCTAATTGTTCTTGAAATACCGTTTTATTTTGTGCTTACCGCGATATTTTTCGCTAACATAGCTGTTGTTGTTCCTTTCCGAAGTACGCTTATCAGCTTAGGTAGAAAGTTTTCCATGCCTGTATTTTTGGGAGGATTGACACAGCTAACCTTAAACATTGGTGCGCCTACTTTACTAGTATGGTTCAGATGGCGCGGTTTGGAATATTATGAGGATTCCTTTATTCTTTTTCAAAGAAACTTTTTAGTTTTAAGCATCATTGCAATACCAATGAACCTTATTGCAGGATTGTATCAGCCGGTTTTACTGAAACATAGATCTACAAGCTTAATTGATTTCAGTATAAATTACATCCATATTGCATTTTTAAGTATTATTTACTCCCTATTGGCATATATTATAACAAAATTCTGTGTGGGGTTATTGCCCAGGGAATATTCGATGTATTTTCCTTTGAATATATTAGACTTGGTTGTTTTTCAGCTGCCTATTTTGGCATTAGGTCTTACAGTAGAGCTTGTTTACAGAAGCAAAGAGTTAATATCAGCCATTATCGTTTTACCCTTACTGTTAGGCGCTACTGCATTGGATTTCGAACCATGGATACTATTAGAGACAATCGGCTCAATTTTGATGTTTTTAGTTTTTTTATTTATCACATATCTCTTAGTCTGGGTTATAAAAGATAGAATATATGCATTTTTACTAGCGTTTATTTTCGTTTTTTATTTGTCTCTAGTTTATGTAGATATAGGGATATTACAAATGTGTGTGTTCGGTGTACTATTGTACTTACTCAATAAAGTTAGTTTCTTTAGGTTCTGTTACAGTCTGTTAAAGGGAACATCATTTCGTATTACTCAGCAATGAAATTAAGATTACTTCTTGTTGTAATTACTTTTTTCTCCAGCCCTATTTGGATATCATTACCAATAGTTTTTATTCTACTGATGTATCATGTAAGAAAGACAGGTATTTTGTTGCTGATATGGTTATTAGGTTTTACTTACGTGGTACCTTTTGTGCTCTTTGGTGAATTCAAAGTGTATTTCGGCTTTTTTAGGGATTTCCTAGAGCAAGATCAGTTTAAAAGAGCCAGTATATCGCTCTATTTATTTATTAGTTCAATTTATATAGCAAGTCGTCCACAGAATACTCCAGTATTATATTTCACTCATCATTCAAAATTATTATATTTTGTTTCATGTTTCTTTTTGTCGATACTAATACTGGCGCCCGTAGAACAAACGATCCTCAACAGTGTGTCTTATAGTGATATCTCATCGAGTCGTGTAGTGATACCAGTAGAATATGGAGTCATGTTTGTTTTTACGATGTTGTCTTATTCAAATAAGAATGTAAAAATGGTCCATTTTTTTTCAATTTTGTTTATCCTTAAATACATGTTACTTGGAATGAGAGTGGCTATTGTCGAAGTGCTTTTAATTTACATGTTATTTTGGGGAAAATTTCAATTTAATTTTAGAAGGATATTTGCTCTATATGCAGGTGTAGTTGGTATGAATTTCTTTGCAGGTTGGAGGGGCGGTAAAACGATAAATTATTTGTTAGTTTTCTTTGATATTAATCTTTCAAATGCAACGGATGTGTTTTATAGTAGTTTACGACTGCATGGTCTAAAGAGTGTCGGATTACTATCTGACTGGGATGGTGTTACAAGTCTGTTATATCTATTATTCGGTGCGTTTATTCCGTTGACTAGGCCTGATCTTGCCAATCTGAGTACCATTTACCGCAGTAATTATGGTGCAGGTGGCGGTGGTTTAATTTCTTCCGTTCTGTATGTACAAGGTGGCTATTTAGCTGTTCTAATTGTTGGACTGTTTATCGCAACAGGCTTAAATGGGTTGCAAAGGAAAAGTCGATTTTCTTTAGGTCTTGCTTATTCAAACGCAGTAGTTTTTATGTTTCCAAGATGGTTCGCCTATTACCCATCTCAGTTGTTTAAATTTAACATATATCTAATTATATTTATATTAATTGTCACCAAATTTGAGAAATATGCGAAGGGATAAGATTGAGGACCGCATTTTTAGTATAATTCAAATGATGGTTTCTTTGACAGAAGTATTGTATAGATCTAAGATTAATAGAAAAGTGGCTTCAGCTGAATATGACAACGTTTTAGTAATCGGAAATGGCCCAGGTTTAGTGCGAGATTTAGGTTCTTTTGAAATAACGAGAAAAACGGCGGTAATAGCTTGTAATTTTTATTTGCTTAATAACGAAATGATTAAGCCAACTCATTATGTATTGCTTGATGATCGTTATTTTGGAAATAGTAGAAACCTCTCAATAGGTTCAGAGGCCAGTGAGAAACTTTTGGCGAAAAAGATCTCTATGCTTATAGCAAAAATGAATGCACTCGTATATCCAATCACCTTGTACGTGCCACACAGAAATCTGAGATTTATTCGTGGGCAATTCGAGAATCGATTTATTACTATACAGTCAATAAATACTTCAAATTTGAAAGGTCCTTCTGGCTTTGTTTCTAGATTTATTAAATTTCAGTTCGGTTTTCCTGAGCCTCAGACAGTTCTTATCGCAAGTACGATAATTGGCACTTACCTCGCATCCAAGGTCTACCTTGTTGGAGCTCAGTCATCTTGGTTGAAGAATTTAAAGGTTGATTCAAGTAACCGTGTACAAACTTCCCTTGAACATGATAATGATGAATCGTTGATAATCGATTATGATTCATTGACTTCTATGTTGCGGAGTCAATTAAGAGTCTTTAGTGCTTATGAAATGATTGAGAAATATTGTAGTAAATATGATATTACAATATTAAATCTAACAAAAGATTCTTATATAGATTCAATAGAAAAAGGTAAATTGTGATTTTAGCATACTCCACGTCCAGCGCTTTTCTAGCGCCCACTCTTACGTCTATTGCTTCTGCATTAGCAAGCGCCAGGATAGATACAATTCATCTGTTCCATTCTGGTTTAAGCAATAAAGAGTTTGGGTTAGTCAAGGAGGTTATTAATGGAATGGCTGAGATAAATCTTATAGACTCTCGCCCGTTAATTTCTCAGTATCTAGAAGGCTCTAGTTTACCACAGGTTCGAGGTAATTGGAACACCTACCTGCGTATGTTCATCCCTGAATTGCTTCCAAATGAGAGTCGTGTTTTATATTTAGATTCTGACACACTGGTGGTTGGCGAAGTTGAAGAGCTATTTAATCTTGATATGGAGGGTATGTTGTTCGCTGGTGTTACAGATCATGCTGCAAAGTCTAGATACGCTAATATAGAAAAGCCTGACATTATTAGCAGTGAATTCTATATAAACTGTGGTGTTCTCTTGATAGATTGTGACTTATGTAGAAAGGAAGGTGTATTGGTAAGAATGTTAGATTATATCGAGCTAAATGCTATTGATATAAGAGTTGCAGACCAAAGTATAATAAATGATATTTTTAGAACAAGGATAAAACTTGTTGATATTAAATACAACTATTACTCAGTTCTTCACTATCAACGGTCAATGTTCACAGATATAGTTCTACAAGACAGAAGTGTTCAATCAAACATGAATGTAAGCAATATATCCATCCTTCATTACGTCGGACACTGGTTTGAAAGACCTTGGTACCAAGGTGCTGAAAGCTTCTATCGTTCTGAATACATGCAGTTTTATGAAAAGTTACCGCTGGTTCTAAGGATTTCGGAGCCTTTTAAAAATAAGGGCTTTCATACTATATACGATTTTCTAATGCTTAGTTTGCGTCGCTTTGGGCTTTATAACCTTGAATTTTTTGTTAGATATATATTTATGCAATCGTTAAAAAAAATTATAAAAGTCAATAGAAAATGAAAGTACTAATTTTAGCAGGAGGTTTTGGAACGCGTATTAGCGAGGAGTCCTTTAACAAACCCAAGCCAATGATTGAAATTGGTGGTAAACCAGTCTTAATGCATCTTATGGATGTTTATATCAGCCAGGGCTTTAATGAGTTTGTTATTCTTGCTGGGTATAGACAAGAATATATAAAGAAATATTTTCATGATTATTATATAAGTAATAGTGATTTAGAAATAGAGTTTGGTAGTAAACATTCAATTAGGATGTTTAATCGTAAGCCATTTAATGCAAAAGTTACAATTCTAGATACGGGTTTGAACACGATGACTGGAGGTAGAGTAAAGCGCGCCTTAGAATTATTTGAAGACGAAGAATTTCTGTTGACATATGGAGATGGTTTGTCTAATGCAAACATAAGTGAACTGCTAAATGTCCATAGAGGAGAACATCGTTTAGTAACTCTGACTTCAGTTAACCCTGGTTCGCGCTTTGGCACGCTAGTAGAAAAGGATAATAAAGTAGTGAGCTTTAGAGAAAAACATTCTGAATCGGATGGTTGGATAAATGGTGGTTTTATGGTTATTAATCGTGGTTTACTGGATTTTCTAAAAGATGATACAACTATTCTCGAGAGAGGCCCATTCGAAAAAGTAGCGCAAAAGGGGTTGATGGGTTCGTATAGACATTATGGATTTTGGCAATGTATGGATACACTTAGGGACAAGAATTATTTAGAAGAATTAATTGAGACAAAGAAATACCCATGGATGGATTTATAGATCAATTGAAGGCGCTTAAGGGGCGAAGAATACTATTAACGGGTGATACTGGCTTTAAGGGGAATTGGTTGACCGCGGTCCTCTGCAATTTAGATATAGAGGTGGTTGGTTTTTCTGATGAATATAAGTTTCGGAAATATTTTCAATGGATAGATGATCTACCAAGCTATACTTGTATTCGAGGTGATGTCCGTGATAGGGATAAATTAAGTTCTATTATTGAAGAAAACAACATATGTTCAATAATTCATCTTGCTGCTCAGCCTTTGGTAAAGTATGGATTATTGAATCCATTTGAAACGTATGATATTAATGTCAACGGTACCTTAAATGTATTGGAGGAAATTCGTTTAAATCCAAATATAAATAATGCACTAATAGTTACGACTGATAAGGTGTATTTTAATGAGGAAATAGCGGGTAGAAAATACACTGAACTCGATCGACTTAACGGGAAGGACCCTTACAGCAACAGTAAGAGTGTATGTGATTTAATCTATAATACGTACAACGATATTTATTTCAAGCCACAGGGTAAAACAGTGAGCTCGGTTCGAAGTGGAAACGTGATTGGGGGAGGTGACTTCTCAATAGATAGATTAGTCCCAGATGCAATGAAGGCATTAATTCGAGGAAGAAAGTTTGAATTGAGAAACCCTTATTCAACTAGACCCTACCAGCATGTTTTAGAGCCTGTTTTTGGATATTTAAAGATATTTGTGACCCAATTAGAAAATTCAGAGATAGCGGGATCTTACAACATTGGTCCTAATGATGAAATGGCTGTAATGTCTAATAGTATAATGATTAAAGAAATTTGTAGCCAATTGAACATAGAATATGCTGCATCGGTAATTGAAGGTAGTCCTTTAGGATCTTTAGAGGCTGTAAATCTATCCCTTGATTGTGACAAGGCGCTAAACCTAATTGGGGTTCAACAAAGGCTAGATCTCTACAATACTATTCGCTATACTATCGAATGGTATAAGGCACACTACGAGGGCAACTCTACAAAGGAAATAGTGGAATCTCAGATTAAAAATTATTTAGATTTATGTCTCAACAAGTAATAATAGTGGGTGCAGGGGGGTTTATTGGGCGGTCCTTGGTTGCTGAATTTTCTAAGTTTGAGGAGTATGACATTCTTCAAGTTTTTAGGAGCACATACGAAGTGTCGGGTGTGTCTTATAATTATAATAATATTTGCGAAGTACCATTATTGCCAAGGGCAATAGTTTATTTCGTAGCGTGGGGAGGAACAGTCGGTGTTGAAGCCAGATCTGATCACAATGTACAAATAAGTAATGTTACTACATTAATGGACTGGTACTTGCACGCAAAGGCTAAAGAATCTTTTAGGTTTATCTATACTGGTTCGATTTATGAGATTGAAACCTTACCGGACTTGTTTTACCCGGCGAACGATTTTGCCTATAAGCCGACTAATGTTTACGGTGCAGCCAAAATTGCGGCAGCTGTAATGTTGAGTTCAATTGCATCAAAAGATCTGCCATTAATTATTGTCAGAATTGGAAATATTGTTGGAGTAGGAGGAGATGACAAGCGGCTGTTAAACTGGTTGATCCAAAGTGCATTAAATGAAAACGAAATAAAATTGAGTTCTGGTGAGCAGCTCTATGATTTTCTCCACATTTCGGACGCTCAAAGAGCACTGAGACTCCTTGGTATTAACGTATTAAGTTCTAATATTTACAACTTATCTTCTGGCAAACCGAAAAAGTTAAAACTTTACCTTATGGAGGCACTTCGTTTGTTAAATTACGAGAATATTGAAGATTGTTTTCAAAGAAACATTCATATTCCAGATAGACTTACACCAGCGGTATTCGATACATCATGTCTAAGGAAAGATACGGGTTTTGTACCTAACATGTCTTTTAAGGACTCTGTTAAAGAGTTGATAAAATATTATAGCACATAAAAATATGAAAATAAAATTAATAAAGCATCGCGTAATAAAGGATAACAGGGGATACTTTGAGAAGGACTACGTAGATAGTCAGGAATTACCTGAAGGATTTGTTTTAAGAGAAAACTTCTATACCCATTCCGTTAAGGGCGTCATAAGGGCTATTCATTTTCAACAGGTTGAGGAACAAGCGAAAATTGTAAGATGTTTGAAGGGCAAAATTTTTGATGTTATTGTTGATTTGCGCATTGATTCCCCTGATTTTGGACAATGGAGTTCTGTTATGCTTGAGGAGGGGGATGGAACGTCTATTTTTGTTCCGAGAGGTTTTGGACATGGTTATTTGGTAATAGAAGATGCTGTCGTTAGCTACAAGTGCGATGAGTATTTCTATTCCGAAGGTGATTCCGCGATTTTATGGGATGATCCAGAACTAAATATTGATTGGCCTACAGACCTTATAAACAATGAGATAATTCTCTCAGAAAAGGACCGGCGCGCTCAAAGTTTTCAGGAATTTAAATTACAATGAAAAACATCATCATCACCGGAGGCGCCGGATTTATTGGATCTCACGTCGTTCGTTTGTTTGTAAAAAAGTACAGCGATTATCGTATCATCAACGTAGATGCGTTGACTTATGCGGGTAATTTAGAGAACTTGAGCGATATTCAAGAGGCTTCGAATTACTTGTTTGAACGAGTAGATATCGCAGATGCAGCAGTGGTAGACGCATTGTTTGATACCTTCCAGCCGGAAGGCGTGATTCATTTGGCAGCGGAAAGCCACGTGGACCGTTCAATCAAAGATCCGCTCGCGTTTGTGCGTACCAACATTTTGGGGACAGTGAATTTATTGAACAGTTTCAAGCGCATTCACGCTGATTTTGAAGACAAGCGCTTTTACCACATCTCCACTGATGAGGTGTATGGTACCTTGGGTGCTGAGGGATTATTTGAAGAGACTACGGCGTACGATCCGAACAGTCCTTATAGTGCTTCGAAGGCGGCAAGTGATCACTTTGTACGCGCTTATGGCGAGACCTATGGCATTCCTTATGTGGTGACCAATTGTTCGAACAACTACGGCCAGCACCAGTTCCCAGAGAAGCTCATCCCGCTCTTTATCAATAACATCGTGGAGGAAAAGCCGCTGCCGGTCTACGGTGACGGAAACTACACCCGCGACTGGTTGTACGTGGTGGATCATGCCCGCGCTATCGACCTGGTGTACCATGAAGGCAAGAATGCGGAGACCTACAACATTGGTGGTTTTAACGAGTGGACGAATTTGAATCTGATCAATGTGCTTTGTGAGCAGATGGATGCGAAATTGGGCCGTGAAAAAGGGAGTAGTGAGAAGCTCATCACTTACGTGAAGGACCGCCCAGGACACGATCGCCGTTATGCTATCGATGCAACGAAAATCCAGCGCGAGCTTGGTTGGGAGCCTTCAGTGACGTTCGAGGAAGGTTTATCCATCACTATCGACTGGTACCTGGCCAATGCGCAGTGGTTGAAAAATGTAACCACGGGAGCGTATCAAGACTACTACGAAAACATGTACACCACGCGTTAGTATTTTGTAATTTACCTAGAACCAACCAAACCAATCTCTTTTTTTATGAAAGGCATTATCCTCGCCGGTGGCTCCGGTACCAGACTTCACCCACTTACCCTTGCCGTAAGTAAGCAGTTGTTGCCGGTTTACGATAAGCCGATGATTTACTACCCACTTGGCACCTTGATGCAGGCGGGTATTCGCGAGATCTTGATCATCACCACTCCGCATGATGCGCCCTTGTTTGAGAAGCTTCTTGGCGATGGAAAGCGCTTGGGTTGTGAGTTTCATTATGTCATTCAAGAGCGCCCGGAAGGACTGGCACAAGCCTTTATTTTAGGCGCGGACTTCATCGGGGACGATAGCGTTGCTTTGATCCTAGGGGATAACATCTTCTACGGTTCATCGATGGCCCACGTGCTTCAGCAGAGTAAGGATCCGAAAGGAGGTGTGGTATTTGCCTACCGCGTGAGTGACCCTGAGCGCTACGGAGTGGTCGAGTTTGACGAGCAGATGAAAGCCTTGTCGATCGACGAAAAACCTGAGGAGCCGAAGAGCGATTACGCGGTTCCAGGGCTGTACTTCTACGACAATAGAGTAGTGAATATTGCCAAAAATCTCGAGCCGAGTTCACGTGGTGAATTAGAGATTACGGACGTCAATAAAAAATATCTCGAATGGGGCGAGCTTGAAGTAGGGGTCTTGGACCGCGGAACGGCCTGGTTGGATACCGGTACTTTTGCAAGCCTACAGCAAGCAGGTCAGTTTGTCGAAGTGATAGAAGAACGCCAAGGCTTGAAAGTCGGCTGTATCGAAGAGATTGCCTACGAGCAAGGATTTATCGACGCAGCGCAGCTCGAACAAATCGCCCAGCCACTCGTGAAAAGTGGTTATGGCGAGTATTTAATAAATTTGGTATTATGAAAAAAAAATTATTAATAACTGGAGGTACAGGTTCTTTTGGTAGAGCTGTATTAAAGCGTTATTTGAGCAGTGAGGAGTATTCGGAAATTCGTATATTCAGTCGGGACGAGAAGAAACAAGACGATATGCGTCACGAATTTCAAAATGACAAATTGAAGTTCTTTATTGGTGACGTTCGCGATTTTGATAGTCTACAATACGCTATGGAAGGAGTGAACTACATTTTTCACGCGGCAGCATTAAAACAAGTTCCTTCATGTGAATTTTATCCTATTGAGGCAGTGAAAACGAATATCTTTGGCACTGAAAATGTTCTTAATGCGGCTATTCGTAATAAAGTGGAAAAGGTTATTTGCCTCAGTACTGACAAAGCGGCATACCCAATAAATGCAATGGGTATTTCTAAAGGTATGATGGAAAAGGTAGCGACAGCAAAGTCTCGAGTCAATAATTCTACGATTATTACCACAACCCGTTATGGAAACGTTATGGCTAGTCGTGGGTCAGTGATTCCCTTGTTTATAAATCAGATTAAAAACGGTTTGCCCTTGACAATTACTAATCCGGAAATGACACGTTATATGATGTCTCTCGATCAGGCTGTAGACTTAGTATTGTTTGCATTTGACAATGGACGACCGGGTGATTTGTTTGTACAAAAGGCACCGGCTGCAACTATCGGTCAATTGGCAGAAGTTATGCTAGATATTTTTAATGGTTCGAATGGAATTAAGGTTATTGGAACTAGACATGGGGAAAAGCTTTATGAAACGTTATTAACACAGGAAGAAAGAGTGCGAAGCAAAGATCTAGGAGATTACTATCGTGTTTCACCGGATGACCGGGATTTGAATTATGATAAATACTTTTCCCAGGGCGACGAAAAAGTGCAGTTAATTGAAGATTATCATAGTCACAATACGTATCGATTGAGTAATGAGGAATTGAAGGCTATTTTGCTGAAGTTAGACTACGTTCAAAACGAGCTGAAGTAGATTGATTTTATGAAAGTAGTTGTAACAGGTGCTGGAGGCTTTATAGGAAGAAATCTTTGTGCTAATCTAGACCTAATAGATGGAGTTGAGGTAAATCGAGTTTTTTCCTCGACTCAAAGAAACGAGTATAGTCCCTGGATCAAAGAGGCAGACTTAATTTATCACTTAGCAGGTGTAAATCGTACAAAGGACCCAAGTGAATTTGTATCAGTTAATACCAGTTTTACTAGGGAGATCTTAGAATTAGCAGCTAAAGGGGATATAGTTCCAACCGTTGTTATTAGCAGTACGTCGCAGGCGGTAAAGGACAACGATTACGGGAGAAGCAAACGAGCTGCAGAGGAGCTAATAGAAGAGTACGCTTCAAACGGTAATATCCATGGAGCAATTTATCGGCTTCCCGGAGTTTTCGGAAAGTGGAGTCGCCCTAACTACAATAGTGTGGTTTCTACCTTCTGTCATAATGTGGCAAACGAACTGCCTCTCGAGGTTAGAGACCCGAGCTTCGCGCTACCGTTAGTTTATGTTGACGACGTAATTCGTGCATTTTTATCTCACTTGAACAATCGATTCAAAGGGTTGGGAACTTATGAAGTAACCCCTGTTTTTAATACCACTTTGGGAGAATTAGCGGATATTATTTCATCGTTCCCGGGGCTAAGAGAATCACTTCGTGCTCCAAAGGTTGGTAAGGGTCTTGAAAAAAGACTTTACAGTACTTACTTAAGCTATTTACCTGCGGATAAATTCTCGTATCCGATGGAATTGAAAAAAGACAATCGTGGCGATCTCTTTGAGTGGATTAAATCGGAAGATTTTGGTCAGATTTTCGTTTCAACAACCAAACCAGGTATTACGAGAGGTAATCACTATCATCACTCCAAAACCGAGAAATTCTTGGTAATTCGAGGTGAAGCTGAAATAAGTCTAAGACTGATAGATTCCGACCAAGTCATTACCTATAAGGTCTACGGATCTCAACCAACGGTAGTGGACATGCCACCAGGATATACCCACAACATCACCAATACCGGTAATACGGAACTTATTACGTTATTTTGGGCCAATGAAATTTTTGATACAGAACGTCCAGACACTAATTTCTTAGAGGTATGAACAAGCTAAAAGTTGTTACCGTAGTCGGAACTCGACCTGAAATCATTCGCCTTTCAAGGGTTATGATCGCTCTTGATAATTCACCTGCGATTGACCACATTCTGGTTCACACGGGGCAGAATTACGATTATGAATTGAATCAGATTTTCTTTGAAGACCTGGGTATTCGGAAACCTGATTATTTCTTAGAGGCCGCGGGAAAGAATGCGACAGAAACAGTTGGACAAATTCTGATTAAAATTGACCCAATTCTGGAGTCTTTGAACCCAGATGCGTTTATGGTTTTGGGAGACACCAATTCCTGTTTATGCGCAATTCCTGCTAAGAAGCGAAAGATTCCAATTTTCCATATGGAAGCAGGAAACCGTTGTTTTGATCAGCGTGTTCCAGAGGAGACTAACCGCAGAATAGTAGATCACATTTCAGATATAAATCTCACTTACAGCGATATTGCGAGAGAATACCTTTTGCGTGAAGGGCTACCTGCTGACCATGTTATCAAAACGGGAAGTCCAATGTTTGAAGTCTTGAATCATTACATGGATCAAATTGATTCTAGTGATGTTTTGGAACGATTGAGCCTTCGAAAAGAACAATACTTTGTGGTGTCCGCACACCGTGAAGAAAACATTAGTAATGACGAGAATTTTAGTGGATTGCTCGCATCACTTAATCTAATCGCGGAGAAATACGGATATCCCATCATTGTTTCTACACACCCAAGAACTCGCAACAAGCTAAATGTTAGTGAAATAGAAACAAACGCATTGATTCAGTTCATGAAGCCTTTGGGCTTCTCAGATTATAATGCGCTTCAGAAAAACTCATTTGCAGTATTGAGTGATAGCGGTACTATTTCCGAAGAATCTTCAATTATGAACTTCAGGGCCCTGAATATACGAGAGGCTCATGAACGTCCGGAGGCGATGGAGGAAGCTTCTGTAATGATGGTGGGATTGGACCCAGACAGAATTATGCAAGGTCTTGCTCAAGTCGCTTTACAAGACTTAACTAGAAGAGACTTTAGACAGGTCAACGATTATAGTATGCCTAACGTTAGTGGTAAAGTGGTACGAATCATTTTATCATATACAAGTTATGTGAACAGGGTCGTTTGGAAAAAGGCATGAAAATTCTAGTAGTAACTCAATATTTCTATCCAGAGGACTTTAAAATTAATGATGCTGTAGAGCATTTGTTAAGCTCAGGACATGAAGTAAGGGTGCTAACGGCATTTCCAAATTATCCAAATGGAAGTTTTTTTGAAGGGTATGGCCTTTTCGATAAATATCCCAAGTACTTTAAGGGAGCTCGTATATATAGAGCTCCAATTTTTCCGAGAAAAAAGAATTCGATCAGTTTGATTCTGAACTATTTGTCTTTTCCACTATCTGCGAGAATATATTCGTTCAAGATCAAAAAAGAATTTAGTCCTGATGTGGTACTTGGATTTCAATTATCACCTATTTGGAGTATGTTACCCGCCGTTTTTTTACGTAGGCGATTTAAAATTCCCTTTGTGCTCTGGTGTTTAGATCTATGGCCAGAATCATATCTCAGTAATTTTAGCTACAGAAATAAAATAATTGATAGATGGGTTAAAAGGTCGTCTGAACGTATTTATAAGTCAGCTAATACATTAGCCGTTACTACTAAATCATTTGGTGAATTACTAGCAAAAGCAACAGGAAGAAAGAGTAAAGAAATTCATCATTTGCCGAATTGGGCAGAAGACTCATACTTGAATCCACCAAAAGATAGTTTTCGCTTTAACAATGAATCTTTCAATATTGTCTTTGCAGGTAATCTTGGCGAGTCGCAGGGTTTAGATTTAGTTCTAAAGGCAGCCAGAGAAACAGTTAATACAAATATTTTCTGGCATTTGTACGGAGACGGGCGTTATGAAGGTAAACTGCGTAAGGAGGCAGAAGCGCTTAAAATTTCAAATCTAGTTTTTCACGGAAGAGTCACCATACATAAACTACCTTCAATATATCGTGAAGCAAATGCATTACTTTTAACCTTAAAGCCAGGCCAGGGGTACTCAACCACAATGCCTGGGAAATTTGCCGGATATCTTACTAGTGGTACTCCTATTTTGTCAAATATTCAGGGAGAATTGCGAAAAATTATAGAGACTAATGGTTTGGGGCTTTCGTTTAATAATGAAAAGGAGTTAGTGAATCAAGTTTTTGAGTTGAAATCAATACTTCCAGATGATCTCGAAAAGATTAAAGTAAATTGTCGAAATTATTATGATAATCACTTTTCAAAGCCACGAGTATTATGTGATTTAGAGAAGGTTTTAATTCATGCGAAAAAATGAATACATATTTAACAGTGACCGCTCACCCTGATGACGAAATTTTAGGATTTGGAGCGTCATCTAGATTTTTGACCCAAAATGGACATAAGGTTATAAATCTTATTCTTTCGGGTCAAGTTGAGGCGAGGATGCATAAGCCATCACAAACTGAGTTGGAAACTGATACGGCTAACGCTCAGTCTATAGTTGGAGCAGAACCAGCGATTCTAGGTCCCTTTCCTAATATAAAGTTCAATACAGTTCCCCATTTGGATTTGGTTCAGTTCATTGAGATGCATATTGAGGATATTCAGCCGGATTATATTTTTACACATCATCCTTACGATTTGAATAATGATCATTATCATACTAGTAAGGCATGTCAAGCAGCAGCAAGACTTTATCAGAGGAAACCAATAAAGCCCGTTAAAGGATTGTACTTTATGGAGATACCGTCGAGCACAGATTGGGCATTCCCTGTAGACGGTCAAAAGTTTACACCCAACACCTATATCGAAGTAGGCGAGGAGGGAGTTATGGCCAAGCTTCAAGCTTTAGCTGCTTATAAAGGTGTGATGAGAGATTTTCCTCATCCAAGGAGCGAAGAAGTGATAAAATCATACGCGGCTATCAGAGGAGCTGAGGCAGGATTGAAATATGCTGAGGCATTTCAAGTAGCATTTAATGTATTGGAGTTTTGATTTATCCTGTATTTAAAAGGTTAGTAGATTTTCTCCTTTCAATAATTCTACTGTTCCTATTTAGCCCGCTGTATTTGTTACTATCGGTAATTATCTTTTTGCAAGATTTCGGGAATCCCATATTTAAGCAGAAGAGAGTTGGTTTGAATGGGAATAGTTTTATGTTCTACAAATTCAGAACTATGCCTTTGAACAACCCAAATGTCGAATCTTATCAACGGCACTTGATCAAGATTACGCCATTCGGAAAACTAATTAGAAGAACCAACTTAGATGAATTGCCTCAATTTTGGAATGTACTAAGAGGGGATATGTCTTTTATTGGCCCAAGACCTCAAAT
>Ga0209532_1001165_pt1 | contig 21102 bp, 22 predicted proteins | sample COG_02_FD_184746 | JGI IMG/M metagenome (GOLD analysis project Ga0209532, IMG submission 184746) | Pelagic Microbial community sample from North Sea - COGITO 998_met_02 (SPAdes) (version 2) | ecosystem: Environmental > Aquatic > Marine > Neritic zone/Coastal water | place: Helgoland, sampling... | reverse complement strand
CTAATCCAGATATTGCTGATATTGTTTGATTCCCATCTGATTCTATTTGGTCATTTAAATCGCTTATAATACCAGAACTACTAGTTTCCCAATATATATCTAACCTAGATTCATCTGGTTCTGTTTCGTAAACAGCTAAATTTTGTATACTATAAGTTGAAGTTCCTGTGGTTGGATCTATTTGTCCAAATCTATCTGATGTACTAACTCTACCAATCAAAGGATTTGATTCCGCTTCGTAAAAAGCTTCTGGGTACGGGTTAGGAATAGTTCCCGTAGGATCTATATTGAACATATCAAACATGTTGGATACTGTAGAAACTGTATCAGACGATCTTGAAGGGTAATACTGTTCATTAACTACCCCAAATTTATAAGGAGTTACTCCCGTTGCGGTTACGTTTGAATTCTCAACTCTACCAAATAATTTTACAGAGCTTCTAAACTGCTTTTGATCAGGACCTACTTCAGATAAATCTCTAGGTACTTTATTTATATTATCGTTTAGCAATGTTATATGCGAAGTTAAGCCAACCTCTAATGTAGTATCCTCCGGGTATGCTGTTATTGCCCCTGGAAGATATACATTGTAGTAATCTTGCTCTTGCTGTTTTACAACAACTTTCCAAGTATAAAAACCTAAAGGATTATATTCACTACTAGTGGGATCCCCGTTATATATACCAGGATAAAGAGGTGAAGCTATACTTGGTGGTATTTGCTCATTTACTTCTATAAACAAAGAATCTCCAGGCCATTGTCCAATATTTAATGTTTCCGGATTATATGGTGAATACACTGTTGACAGCTGGGCAACACTTGCACTTGCTACAGTTGTATTAGAAGTATTTGATAATATAGTAGATGTTGTTCTACTAAATCTATCTGACAATACAAAACCAGCTTGGTAGTTTCTATTTTGTTTTAAAGTACTATTAGGGTACTCAACAATACTAGTACTCCAGGAAGTTTCATTATTTGGGTTTGTTGTTATATCAAAATTTCTTTTAGGTCCAGCTCCAACATTGTAATCCATAGAAGGAGGAGTATGCTTTGTTTGAAAATTACTGTATACAATTCTATTGCTTATAATTTCTTGCCCTAAAGCTTTAACGGGTACTTTGTCATATACTCTAATTAGCTGATCTTCTGGAAGTGTTCTAAAAGGCTTGGTTCCAGAGTATCTGTACTTATACGTATTTGAAGGGCTGGCTGCGTCATATTGACTTGCTATTTGACTAGAAGTTATAACATCTGCCACCATAACAGCTAAACCGTCTGATTCTTTATATAGTATTTCTATTTCAGTTATTTTAAACTGACTAGCTACATTTTCTAAAGTTGTTGTAATGTTTGGATTTCCATTTGTAGGTAAATCTATAAGTAAATCTATTTGATTAACCTTATTTTCCATAAAATCAATAATAGTACTTCTAAAAGCAGCCGACATATCGTTATCTTCATCACTTGTATACAAGAAGTAACCATCTTGTTTAGGTATAAAGCACTCTTGTGTAAACGGAGCAAACACAGAATACTCACCATCATCAAACTTAAATCTATAACTAAACCTAGCAAACTTATCTTCTAAGTAGTCAGGGTCTCCCTGATAGGTAGAATTGTAATATGGATTAGCTGTAGTACCGTTTGGTAAATACTCACTAACAACATCCTTCATAGTTGTTTCATATGCTCCAGCTACGCTTGATTCTTGCCAAAGCTCAGGGGCTTTATAAGGCATGTATTTTGCTACCGATATTGTATCCTCCATACTGTAGTAAGTAACGTCATCAGCGGCAGCGCTAACCCTTATTTTCCTAGGTTGATTTCTATTGTCAGTCCAAAATAAAAGATCTTCAAGAAGATTTATGCCATGTATTGGGTTGTTTTCGTAAAAGTTTAAAAAAGCTCCCTGTACCAATATTGTATTTTGTATTGAGGTGTTAGGTGATATTATTGACCTAGTAATAAAGTTTGCGGCATTTTCATCGTAAATACCTGTAGGATTGCTTGCAATAGTATTATTTGTTAAAAAAAAGTAAATACTAGAATTTACTTCGGAAACCAAATAGCCTATACATATTACATCTGCTTGTCCAGTTACTAATCCGAAATCAACAACCATTTCGTTACCCAACACGTTTTCCAATGCTCCAACATCGTCAGACTCTGATTTACTCACTTGAATATTTACTGCATTTCTATATTCTCCTTGAGGTAATAATCGATCGTCAAGATCTTTATTCATCTTAGACTTTATGAAAATATTTTTGAAACTAGCCATTTAATTTAGTGTTTTAACCATTTAGATTTTCCTCTCATTACCTGAATTATTTCATCAAGTTTTACATTTGATAATCTTAATTTAGCGTTTCTTAATTTAGCGCTTCTCTCTTGCTTTAATCTTCTAACTATATATTCAGGTTGGTTTATCCTAGAAGATATGATAGCGTGGCTTATATGGGCATACAGAGCTTCTTCTGCTAACTTAGGAACTTTAGTGTCCATATCAGAAGCTAATCCATCAGATATATACTCTAAAACTATAAGTGCACCAGCTAAATTACTTGAGAAAGACATTTTACCTTCTCTATTGTTTATAGTAAACCATCCGTTTACTTGCGCATACTGAGGATCTAATCCGTAGTTTTGACCTAAAAGTTGCTCATCCCACCCCCAACTGTCATATCCTTGATTATATAAATCTTCTGGAGTGTCTTGATTTATTAAAGTATCATCTGCTGTTCTCCATCTTTCCTCTGTTATCGATGTTCCCTCAACATTGTTACCAAAGCTGTCTTGTGTTGGTACACCTTTAGAATCTTGTATGGGATTTTCAAATGGGTTTGTGGTTAAATTGTTTGCAGGATATATAGGTCTTTTAACGCCTAACTGATCTATCCAGGATACTTTTGTATAGTTTACATAGTCTTGCGGGATAACAACGCTTAATTCAGGAGGTATATTTAATTCTTGTGACTTAATGCTTTTTAATGTATCATAGCTAAACTCTTGTAGTCCACGCTTAGCATGAAATATTATATCACTTCTTTTAGCATTAGGTATTAATTTACCAACACCAACATAAGCTATTTGAAAATTATTTATTATCTCTTGCAAGGATGTGTAACCGTAGCTACCATAATTTTCTTCAACAGTGTTACCATAAGCATCTCTGTTTCCGTACTCGCCACCGCTTAATATTTTTAATTGAACAACTATACTAGTGTTAGCTGCTAAGTCATCGTCAATTGTTATTGTGTTACCTGATACGGTATAAGATGAAGTATATTCTGTATATGTTAAAACACCAGCATTTGCGGTGTATAATTTGAAGTTATTTAAAGCGTAGTTTGGTTGTAAAGGGTCATAGTTGCCAAGCACTAGGTCTGTATCAAACGTAGTAGTGAAGGCTTGACCTGTCCCAGCTGCAGATAGAAACTTTTGTACACCTGCGTAATATTGCTGATTGTTTTCGGTTATTAAACCACCATTTGGTAGAGACATATTTTATTATGTTTTTTGATTTATTTCTTTTTGCTGAACCTCACTTGAAGCAGCTTGTACTATCTGAGGGTCTCTTATTATTATACCAGCGTAAGCTAATATTCTTAAAATAACATTAACCTGCTCTGATTCGTGTAGTTCAAAATTTACAGAACCCGTACCATTAGCTGGATCATAATAATTACTGTTATATATGTATTGACCCCTGTTACCTGTAGTAAATCCCCATATAGGGTTTATAGGTTTTCTTATATAATCTACATCTATGCTAGTTGTAATAGTAACTGGATTAACATACATAACATTCTGAAGACTGTTATTTATTTGTGCTCCTGGAATATTTATATTGCCTCTATTTTCGTATAGATAAGTAGGAAATTTTTCTGTTGCTTTAGTAAGTTGAGATCTTTCTATGTTATAAAATTCTGTTCTTGAGAGTCTTTGTAGTTCTACTATCTCACTTTTATTGTTCTTGTAAGTAACGGTGCCTAATCTGTAAAAGTCTACATCAGCGCCATAAGCATCTTGGGTTGGAAGGGAAAAGTATCTTAGGTTTGGATTGTTGGAATTGTTATACGTAGCTGTGCCAAACGTTTTAAATATAGCTAGTTTTTCATCAACATTCATAACTCTGTCAGAATAGTCAGCGTCGGCTTGAGGGATTCTTATTTGTTGATTTAAATCCTCAAAGTACTTTTCAAATACATCTAATTGTACCTGCGCCCCTAGCTTATTAAATTCTGCAGGTGTTAAAAAACCCCTCTGTTCTTTATTTAATATAGACAGAACTGTTTGATACACTGTATTTACATTTATAGCCATTATTTATTTTTTTATTATAATACCAACCAGCCACGGTAAGTAGCTGGCTAATATTAATATTACATGTTATTCTAAGTTTTTCTCTACTGACCTATAAACTTCTACGCCTTCATCGGTTTTAAAGTAAGCTGCCATTGCAGAGTACGGGTTTTCATCAAAAGGTACAGTCATTAATTTTCTACCGTTTGATCCCCAGGTAAATGTTCTTTGATCTTGTGACAATTTAATAATACCCATTTCAGAAGCTTTTATAGCTATATTTCTTAATTGTACATTATCATCATTTGCTAGTTCTATAAACAAATCTGGATTTCTTTTTGCAAATAATAAAAGATCTCTCTTTAATTCTTTAGTTGTCATGCTCGAAACTTTAGAACCTAATTCAACACGAAGTATTGCTTCAGCGTCATCAACGTCCATTGTTCTAGCTGCCATCATTGCATCTATTTGAACTTCTAAATCTTCTAATTCATCTTCAGCTATAGCTACTGGATTGTGTTCGTAGTATTTATTACCTAATAAAGGATGATACAAAGATAGTAATTTTTGTAAATTTTGTTGTTCTTTTTTAACATATAAAGCACCGTCTTTAAACATTATATGTCCTAATGTTGCTTGACCGTTCTGCTCATCTATGAAAGGAGAATTTTGATTTGTTGCGTATCTAAGTTCTCTTTGAAGACCTTTTTCTTTATCAAAATATAATAAAGGGTGTCTTGATGTGTGTTTTGATGAAATTGTTAATGTTAATGGTGCTTGACCTATAACTATATACATTCTATCTTTTACTTCCCAGCTTGGTTTAGCTGGTTCTTGTTTCTTTGGAGCAGTCATTACTTCTTGCTCTTGTACTATTTCTTTTTTTGCTACAGGTTTTTTAGCTGTAGTCTTGTTTGCATTTGCTGCCATAATATAATATAATAAAATTTTTAATAAGAGTAATAATTACCCTTGTCAGTTCAACAAGGGTAACTACTACATTAATTTAATCGGTACTAGTCTGTGAATAACACAAAGTTGTTAGCCGCTTGAGTCACTAAACATCTTTCAGATAAGAAGTGAACTTCCATAGCATCTAAATCAGAAGTAGCTGCGCCACCTACAGATCCAGTGATCCAGTTTTTCATTCTTCTATCATCAGCTTGAGAAGCTCTATATCTTACGTGTAAGAAAGGTCTTCTGATGTTAGTTCCTAATATTTGATCGTAAACTGTAGAAGTTCCAGCAGGTACTAATACTCCTTCGATTCCAGCATCAGCAACACCTCCACGAGTAGAAGCGTCGTTTAAGTATTTCCAGTCAGTTTTGTAGAAGTCATAAGAACCTCTTCTGAATCCAGAAAAACCTAAGTTTAATGCCATTTCTTCAGAATTTTCAAATACACCAAAAGAACTACCACCACCGTAGTAAGCACCAGCTCCAGCCGTTTGCCCTACACCAGCTAACATATCGTCAAAATCTAGAGAAGTTTCTCTGTTTAAGAATAACATGTTTTCCTCGATTGCTCCTTGAGTATCTAAGTTTTTAAGAATTGAATCAAACTGAGCTAAACCAGTTGTTGCGGTAAAGTCTACTAATACATTTCCACGGCTTTTAACAGCAGCGAAAAGACCTTCAGTACCTTTAGCAGTTGTAGTTGAACTTCCAGATTTTAATTCACCTTCTACCATAGACATTTCTAAGTAATCTTCAAAACGTAATCTTGTTTCAGATTCAGCTTTTAAGTACCATAAGAAACCTCCTTGACCAGACTCAGTAGCTACTTCAACCCATCCAATCTGAGCAGTGTCAGATCCGTTGATTGCATACTTATCTTTAATGATAATAGGAGAGTTAGAGTATTGAGTAAAAGAAGGTGTTACAGAAACTCTGTTAGCATCTCCAGTTCCTTTTCCATACTCAGATCCATATACAAAAATCTTAAGTGTTGGTCCACCAGTCACTAAATCTACTTCAGCAGCTCCTGCTCCAGTTCCATCTAAAGCTTCTTGCGAATAAGGCGCTACAGTTAATACACCTGCACCTAATACGCTACCAGGAGTAGCTCCAGAAGCAACAACGTAACAGTTTAATTCTGCTCCAGTTGCTGGATTCATAACTACGATTGTAGAACCAGGAGACACAACGTTTTCAACAAGAGTTGCACCAGACCCACCAATATTCTGAATAGTTAAAGTAGATACTTTTGCTCCTACTATACCTGTATTAGTTGCTATTACATTATCATAAGAGATGTGTAATCTATTTTGTTCAGACCATACTACTTGGTCAGAAGTCATTGGCATTTCAGCTCCTACCATTCTTAAGAAACCACCTAAGGTTCTATTTCCATAACGCTCTACTTCAGCTTCATAGATTTCTGGTAAGTACTGTTGTGCGAAATCACTCGTTCCATCAGTAAAGTTTAAATAATTGCCTTCTAAGGCTTGTTTTTTTGGTGTTGGAATTAAACTTCCAAACACCGGGCTTACATTTGCCATAATTTTAATTTTTTTTAGTTAAATTTTTTTGTTTTAATTCTAAGTTTAGAAGAATCAGGGCCTGTTATTGACTTAACTTTTATTCCGTTTACGAATTCACCTGAGCCAGTTTGCCTAGGCTCTGTACTAGGGTTTTTAGAACTACTAACTATTTCTTTAGTAGCATCTGTTCTTCCTTGTTCATAAAAATGATTAATAATCTTGTCAGCATTTGAAGCAATGTAAATAGCTTTGTGATAACCTTTCGTGTCTTTTATATTACCGCTTTCGTCAAGAAACTTTCCTACGAAATTGTTAATGCTTGATTGGTTTTCTGCAACTTTGTTTGGATCTTGTAAACCATATCTAAACTTCTTCTTACCTACATTGAAGTCAAAACCTTTGAATTCATTAGTAAAGTAATCATTTGTTTTTGATTTAAAGTCCGAATGCTGTTGCTCAGCTATCTTCTGATCTTCTTGATATCGGTTGAAAAACTCTGTTGCTTTTTGTTGTTCCTGAGTAACGCCGGGTCTCAACTTGATTTCGTCGTAATATTTACTCTTGGTATTTTCCAAAAAGCCTTTTGCTTTTGCAACTTCTTCTTTAAACGCAATTTTCTTTTTGCGTATATCTCTTTCCTCATCTAAGTCTTCATCATAGTCGTAGTCTTCTAATAGTAGGCTAACGTCATCTGATTCTAAATAAGGTTTTGTTTGTTTGTAATATTCTTTTAATAGTGTTTTATCATCAACACTTGAGTAGTCTGCGTTTAATCTAACGTAGTCGCTAATTGTACCACCGGTTTCTTCCATAAAAGAAACTAGCTTTTCAATGTTTTCTGGTAATTTAGCACCTGTTTCTTCGTTGTTAGTTAAAGCGTTATCAAATTGTTCTTCTAAAACCTCTACTTCATCTTGAACTTCTTCATCCACAATTTCTATAATACCATCTTTTACAGTATCATCTGGTGTATCATTAACAACTACCACAGGCTCTTCAACTACATTTTCTTTAACTTCTGGTATTACTACCTTAGCAACTTCTTCAGCTACTGGTTCTTTTACTTCATCTATGTTAACCTTTATAGGCTCGTTAGATTGATCGCCTAATTTTTTAGGACTTGTTTTTTTGGATTTAATTTTAAAATCCCCTTCTTGTTTTACTTCTGACATAATATAATATAATTAAATAATTGTTTATTAACTAGGGCCGAATTCTTCTATTCCAAATCCGCCTAGCACATCGTTTCCTGATGATTCAAAGTTTTTAGGTAATCCTTCTGTTTGTCTTTGCTGTATTAACTCAGACTGTTGGGATCCTTGTATCTTTATTCTTTTATCTTTTCTATCTTCAGCCTGTTTTTCTTTAGTTCCTTCTGCGTTTACTCTAGCTAAGGCTAGCTGCATATTAAAATTGAACTCTTCAGCCATTAGCTCTCTTTTTATTTGAGCTTCAGTCTGCATTCTCTGTATTTCAAACTGAGATTTAGCTTGTTCTATACTAACCTTTTCTTGAGTAAGCGCTTGTTGTTTTTGCACCTCTGCCATTGCGGCTTTTTCTGATGCTTCAGCGTTTGCTTGCGCTTGCGCTTGAATATTCGCTTGTTGCTGCTCTTGTTCTCTTTTTATTTTTTGAGTTTGCCTTAGTTTTAAGAATTGATTAGCTAACTTTGTGTTTTTTATTTGCCTGATATCAATTGCATCGGATAAAGCAATTGCTTGTGTCTGCAAAGCTACTTGTATGTTTTGCTCTAATAAAGCTTTTTCTTCCTCCTCCGGCTCTAGCTCTAAATAAATACCAAAATCATGCAGTTGTAAATTCATTAACTCTTCAAGAGTTTTTGTATTGAATGTACTTATAGCGTTTGTTAAAGCATTTTCTGTTAAAGGATTTTCAATAACGTCAGCTACTTTTAAGCTTATATTTTCACACGTTCTAACTGTTAGATATAACAAAGAGTCTAATACATGCTTAGTTGCAATGTTAGAAGCATTAGCAGCCATTTTCTGTAAACCTACAAGTGAATCTTTAGCTGGTGCACTACCATCTCTTGCTTCATTTAATCCGGTTACATCTCTTATCATCTGTAGATAATACTGGTATGTACCTATTAAACTTTGTATTTTTGCTTGACCGCTTGAAGATGATAACTCCTGCACAGGCACTTTACCTCTATTTAATTCACCATCTTGGGTAAGTGATCTACCTACAACGGAACCTGTTTGAAAATACATGTTCAATGCTTCAGCTGGATTGTATGTTGTACCGTTACCTAAATCAACTTCCGCTAACCCATCCATATCTAAGAATACACCATCCGGTACTATTCTGGACATTACTTGTTGTAATTTAAGATGCGTTATTTGTATCATGTCAGCAAAGCTAGTAATCTTACTAACTATAGATTCTATACGTCCCTTGTACATTCTAGGTGCAGATATACAATAATTCATCATTACCTTTGTAGTATCAGCAGTTGGCCTAGTCATGTTTTCAGCCAACTTCCATTCTAACATAATATTTGTACCTAGTATTTTTGCGCCAGTATATAAAACTTCTATTGTTCTGGATATTCTTTCAAAATTATCGTTAACTGGAGGATTAAACGTATCAGGCTTTTCCAATGTTTTCTCTAATCCTTGATCTGTTTTCTTTATTTTAAATACTTGGTCTGAATATGTTTTGTATTCAAAGTATAATACTTGTATTGTATTTTCATCATAATTACCCCAGTTAGTTACATACTGCGAATTACCAGGCATATCCTGTATTTTTTCTAATTCAGCCGGTGATAGTGCTGGGAATTGTTTTTTAAGTTCCGCTAATGATATAGACTTCACTTCACCTACATAATATATATCTTCAAAGTTTGGATCTTCTGTATATGAATAAATCATATTAGCAGGATCAACGTAGTCAGTAACTATACCTTCTGCTTTATTGAATGATGTCTTAACAGCTCCAATGCCAATAGTTGTTAAATCGTGAGCTACGCGTTTTTTTATTTGGTCGTACTTGTTAAATGCTAGTACATTATTTATAACCTCTTCTTCTGCAATTTCTACATTCTGCTTAGGAGTCATTTGCAAATGCACGTCTAACTCTTCTCTATTTTCAGGCAAGGTTTCTAAGTTTCCTGTTTTAGAAAAATCCATACCTAAACTTTGCTTTATATTTAATAAGGCTTGCTTAGTAAGCATGTCTTGTTCTACTGCCGCTGCATAATCTGTTCTACTTTTTACAGAAAAAGGATCTTGAGCAAAAGCATTTATGTCATATGATTTATTTGACATTCCATTTACAACAATATCAACAAATTTTGATATAACCGGTATTGGTTTCCAATCTAAATTAAGATAAGATAAATCACCGTTTATAGATAATTCATCTTTATACTTTTGTATTGATTGCTCTCCTCTTGCGTATAACCGTAATGAATGAAAGCTATTCCAATTGTTTAAGTATCTATTACCATTACCTCTTCCTTGATTGAACCATTCTTGTTCAATAGCTCTAGAGACTTGTAAGCCGTAGTCATAACTGGCTTTTACTTCGTCGCTAACAACCTGGTTAGGGAAAGAACTATCGGTATTTGTTTGTATTTTCATTTATCTTAATATTTTAGACGTAGAACCTCTATTGTCATATCTTTTAATTCCTAAATCGTAAACTCTTTTTTGCACTGGGCTAACCGGTGAATATAAGTTTTTGTTACAAGCCATTATTGCTAAACCGGAACTTATAGAAGCATCGTGCTTTGTTCTGTTGTTTATATTGAATTTACCCCAGTCTTCTAATGTTCTTTGAAAGTACATATCACCATAACCAGCTTCTGTTCGCCCAACACAGGTTTCTATATATGATTCTATAGCCGCAGCGTGTGCTTGTTTTATATCTTCACTAGAGTTTGGTATACCACCTATCTCTCTTTCAGTTACAGATAATTTATTTAATCTTTTATCAGGTCTATTCATTGAAAAGCCTCTATAGCCTCTTCTTTTAAAATGATACAGTAATCTAGGTTTATTGTTTTCCGCAAGTATTGGCATACCATAAAATATGCAAGCCATTAATACATCTTCAAAAAATATCTCAGCAGTTTGTGGTCTAGCTATATATTCTAAAAAGAATCTGTTAGGTGGAACATCCTCCATACTAAACTTAGTTAACCCGTGTAAAGCTCCATTAGAACCTCTTTTATCAACTGTACCTGATATATCATAACTGTCACACCCAAAAGCGCCACAGTGTTCGTTACCGGGATATTTTGTATTACCTTTTGTTACAACCCTGTTTTGCATTTGTACAGGTGGTACCCAGCTAACGTTAAACCTACCGTTTTTATTTGGTACAAATATTACCTTAGTATCTTTTATACCGTTTTCCCACATAAAACTTCCAGTGGTTATTATCGATGTATTTCTAAGGTCTTCGTTATAATCTATTTGTTCGTATATTTTTGTTAAGTTAAACAGTGATTGCTTTGCTTCATCTCTAAAAGCGTGTTGCTCTGTTCTTGGAAATTGACGATAGTATTCATTTAAACCATCCTGATCTCCTTTTAATCCTTCAACTTCATTTGTCCAGTATTCAATTACACCTTGCTTTATTGGCGATCCGTCAGGGCCTTCAGCTGGTTTTTTTGGCGTTTCAAATACAGGAAATCCATAAGAATCAATGTAGCCTTCGTAGTTCCATTCCATAGGGATGAACAAACTATAGAGTCCCGAACGAGTCTGTCCATTTGCATTTCTTTTTGTTGCGTCGGAGTCATAGTATAGTTTTTTAAAGTTTTCACCACCTTTATCTAAAGCATTTGACGTACTACCCATCATACACTTACCTATAATTTTTGAACCTAATCTCAAACAGGTTTTTGTAACTCTCCAGTTGTTTAATATGTTTGTAGGTCTTTCCCACTTTCCACTTTCATCGTGTACTAGTAGTTTTAATTTTTCACCGTCGTACGAGTTGTCCCCGGTGTTTTTCCAATCGATCGTTGTATCGAGGCCGGTGATCTCCTGTAACTTCTCATTGGTGTCAAGCTTTTTTCTGGTGAATTTTGATGCGGGTACTCTATAGGCGAGCTCCGTCTTCGGCCTGTCCATACCGTCCTGGATTGGTTTGAAGAAGAAGGGATAATTAACCGAGATGGGTACAACTTTATCAGTAAACATCTTTTTTGCATCTGGACCAGACTTTGATAAAATTCCGAATCTAGAGTCTGTGGATATTGTAGCTTGATTAACCGTTTCGCCTGAGGCCATGAAAGAAAACCCTGACCGTCTGTTCTTAAGATAGCACATTCCGTAACAACGTACATCTGATTTACAAGCTTCCCAGAATATAAAGAATAATCTGTTTGACTCCCTAAAGTCTGCTGCCCCAACATCAATCTTGGACCACTGCAGGTACATGTAGTGAGTGCCAGTAATATAAGAAGGCTTGTCTTTGTTAAAAAACCAAAAACCTTCTTCACGCCTTTTAAATTCTGTATCAATATAGTCATACCATTTCTCTTTAAATTGTGAAGGGTATTCGTCCCAATCAAACACCGATTTTATTTTTGAAAGCTCTTTTGGGTATTCCATGTGTTTCCACTTGTCTCCTTCAAATTTAACAACATCATCTTTTTTTGGCAATGCTATTTTTATTCCTTGTATTTCGTAAACCTCTCCTATCTGCCCGGTCTTACTGATTACAACTACATCGTGTTCTTCGTTATAACCATACTCCCATTTCTTATATCTGTTTAACCTTTTTAATATCTTAGGTTTAATATAGTCTTTTAATACTGCTACTAAGGTTTGTTCGTACATTATCTAGATCTTCCTTCTGCAAAACCCCTAAAAGCTTTTTCTTCCTTAGCTTCTTTTGGGTTTTCATTTAACATAGCGTCTTCCTCTTCTATTCTAGCAAGTATTTCAAAAGCATCGAATATAGCTAATTTTTTAGTTGCGGCAGCATTTTTAAGTCTGTCAGCTGATAAATCATCTTCTGAGTCAACGATCTTTTCCTCTGCCACTTTAATTAGTTCCTTAACTGCTTTTTGCCCAGCTAGGATTATATTCTTTTTGGTTTCTTTTGTGTTCATACTTAATTACAATATCATTAGATTTCATACAATAAACTCTTTGATCGTCTATTATAAAATCCCATTCACTGCCTGGTGTAAACCCTACTGTGTCCCCTGGATTGATATTAAGCGCTTTTAAAGAACTATTACCTATTTTTAATATACCAATAAGGTCTTGCTCTTTTTGTGATCTTAAAGTGTCTTCGTTTTTTAAAGGCATTACAAAGCATCTGTCTCCAAATGATTTCCAATCCCCTGTGTTTTTATACAAATATATTTGATCTGCTGAACAAAAGTGTAAATCATCTTTAAAATGAGATCTACTTCTTTTCTTATTACCTCGGATATCATAAAAAACTCTAAATACATTATGATGTATTACTATGATATCACCTTTTTTTATACTTGTTTTAAAAGCTTTTGGTGTTTCAACCACTATAGCTAAATTGTTTACAGACTTAAAGTCTTCAATTTTAGTGTTTAGTATTAATGTAACGTTGCCTAGCTTTACTTTGTTATCGTATCTATCGCCAATAGGTTTGACGATAAAATCGTATAGACTTCTCATTTAATATTCTAAATCATACTCAACGGATATTGCCATGTTAGAATTAAACTTCTTCCATGGCATCACCTCATTTCCTTTCTTTATGTAAATACTGTAAGAATTAGATTGTGTGTCATGTAATATGCAATCTATAGTATGTCCACCATAAACATTTTGCCCTACCGAATAGTGCATAGCGTCATTCTTATAGTCAGAACCTATACTTATTTTTCTTACAACAGAACTCATTATTCCGCTATCTCAAGAGTTTTTGTTTCTTCTTCTTGCTTAGCTTCTTCATAAGTACCATCAGCTAAGTTCACAGTGATGTCACCATACTCTTCTCTGATTTCAGCTTTGATACCATCCAATTCTTTTACAGCTTCAAAATGTGCTGCTAGGTATTCTGCTTTTCTTGCCTCTAAAAATCCTACTTCCGTAAGTATAGAGTTCATTTTTCCTGTTGCGTCTTTAATAGACTTTAATTGTTCATCTGTTAATTTTCCCATTTTATTTAATTTAATTGGTTACTGTTATTACTATTATTACTTGTTTTTAATCTTTTTACTTTTTAAATAAAGGCCCTAGCTTATCTACAATTTTTTCACCACTTCTACCTATTACATAACCCCCAATACCTATTTCTAATAAGCTCCAGAATTCTGGCTCTAAAACAGGTGTTACTAAGTATGTTGATAACTGTGATATGAATTTTGTATATATTATTATAAAGCCAAATGATAGCATTAGTATTGGTCTCCAACTTCTCTGCAGCCAATTACCTTTAGCTTCAGCTACAATGATCTCAGTTTGCATTTTCTGCAACTCTAATTGAGCATCTTGTAATACTTTAAATATTTCATTTCTAGCATTAAGTCTTTCTTCTTCACTAGTGAATAGGTTGTCAACCACATCACCAACTTGTTTGAAAACTTTAGTGCTGAAAAATTCTAATATTTTTTTCACTATTTATTAATTTTATAAGACCAGTTACCCATAGAACCTGTTTTAGATCCTTTGCTAGACTCAGGAGCGTTGCCATAGCCAACGTTGTTACGATTCATGAAAACTTTCATAGTAGTACTCTTGTGGAAGCCAGGTCCATCTACCATCCTTGCTAGTTTTTCAATTTTAGGTAAACTCAATGAATCCCCAGCTTGAGAAGCTTTCGCTAGCCTACTGTTTCTTGATTTTTGATATCTCTGATAATCTGGATTTTTATAAGGATTAGCGAATAGTTTGTCAGGGGTTTCATTTATCTTATAATTTCTTTCTCTAGTTACATTTACGACTTTATTTTTAGTCTGAGAAATCATTTCATTGTATTTATCTGGATTATTTTTAATCCAATTTTGTTGTTTTTTTAGCTCGTTAGAATCTTTACTAAAACTTTTCTTTTCTCTAGTAGCATTTATATTAACAATAGCCTCGCCTTTTATAGGAACTATTTTGTTGTCAATAGTAGATGTTACTTTGGTATCTTTATACTTTAGTTTAGTTGGATCTATTTTTGGATCTTTTGGATCTTTTGGGTCTTTTGGATCTTTTGGATCTGGCATTGTTAACGCGCTCGGTATACCCGCACCTGTTTTAGGCATATTCATTCTACCTGGTGATTGTTTGTAAGCCATAATTTGTTTATTTGTTTATTTATTTATTTATTTATTTTTATTTACACTTATTATATGCTTCTTTTTCCCAAGGCAAGTTTGTAGCCCCTTCTTTCATTTGTGCTCTTGAGTATTTTTTACCTTTCCAGTAAACATTTTGATCGTCGTAGTCTAAATCACCACGCTTCATTTGATCTATATGTACCATTTCGTGGTCTACAACGCTTTTTAATTTTGCTGGTGATAAATTATTATTTATAATAATAGTACCGTTATTGTTAGCCCTACCTAAAACACCATCTTCCATATCTACACTGTAAATAGGAGTATTATCTATATTATAAAATGGTGTTATTTTAAAAGCCATATTTTTTTTTAATAATAAATGTACGGGCGGGTCTACAGTGGGAAGCGGAAGACTCCAGGGGTAAGCTTCACGGCAGGTTGTGAGGACAATCTCACGTGTAGCCGAACGATACCAAAGTCTCTACCGATCAAGTGAAGCAAATCTTAGAAAAATCCAAGTCCCACCTCGCCGCCTGTACAATTTTTTTATTTATTTATTATTAACAATTCCATTTTCTTCTAGCAGCTCTACCTCTTTCAGAAGTCCAGCCTTTTGATCTAGCACAGAATGATTTTCTTCTTTTAGCAGCCTTGCTTCCCTTCTTTAACTGAGAAGGAGGCGTTGTAACTGCTGTTTTTAATTTACTACCAGGATTATCTCTTCTATATTTACTAACACCTTTGCTAGTCATACCTCCGCCAGCTTTAGATCCAGTGCCTCCGCCTTTTTTTACTTCAGCATAATTACCTTCCGATTTTTTACGTGAAGGCGCCTTTCCTTTTTCAGCTTTTCTATTAGCGCGTCTTTCTTGGCGAAATTCCTTTCTTTCTGTTCTAGCGGCGCTTTTTTTCTTTTTTAAAAATGGTGAATCGGGTTGAATATAAGACATAATTATTTATTTTTTTCTAAGCTTAAACCATTTAGACATGGTATAACCTATAGTAATCAGTAGTAGAAATACTTTTAAACCCATTTCTATTTTAGTAAACGTAGTAACACCTAGTGCAAAAGTATTTATTGAATATAGTTTGAAGTCTCCAAGTGTCATATTACATTGCTTTAGCTCGTTGAGTAATAGGCCCTTTCATAGAATCGCATCCACAATGTGCTTTAGAAATTTCCATTCCGTATTTACCTGAACTAGATCCTTTACCTTTTGGCAATGCATCTAAACCTAATGGTCCATCCCATATAGCGTTCTGACCTGATGCTTTTTTATTAATGTTATCCATATCTTTATTTTTTTTTATTTTATTCTTTATAACCTTCTATTCTAGCTTGTATAACATCTCCTCGAGTTATTTTTCCGTCGCCATTTTGATCCTTCATAGCAAAGGGTGCTATTTCTCTTTGGGGCATGCTTGCTTTTCTTTGTAGAGGTGTTCCATAGACATACTCCATGTTTGCAGCTTGACTTGGATTAAATACAGGTTTAGCATTACCCATTTCATTTGAAGGTACAGGTACTCCTGGATTTTGGAATATCGGTTGACCCAATAAGTTTTCATCTTGTTTTATCATTGTTGACGTTTTTTATAGATACACTTAATACTTTGTCTGTATAAGTATCTCCTTTCATTATTTTATTTCTGCTACTCATTGGTATATCATCTTGGCCAAGCATAATCCTATAAATTCTATTTATAAGTTGTTTGCCTTTGAATGATACTTTATATATATGATACTTTTGAGTAGTTCTATTTCTTTTTCGCCAAACAGAGATCCAGTCTTCCTTCAATAACTTATTCCATCTTCTATTATTCCAACTGTATGAAAACGTACCTGTTTTAAAATCTTGTTTAGTAAACATGTCTAAACAATCTAAATAAATTAATAGCTCTAGATCAGCATCATTTAAGTCGTTATTTCTACACGCCCATTTTCGTATGATCCTGTAGTGTTTTAATAAACCTAATTTCTTAACATCACTAGCATCTATTCTCATAAAACTACAACTATGTCTTGCATTTTTATAACTTGATACGGATCACCCTCTATCTCTATTGTGTGACCAGCGTGTCTATCGTAGTAAATTAAATCACCCTCAGTTAGACCTGCTTTGGTTGCTTCTTCTCCGGGAGATATTACAGATGCTTTAATGTATCTTATATCTTCCCTTTGTTTTTCGGCAAGAAGTAAACCACCTTTAGTAGCAGCCACTCCTTCTTTTTGTTTCTTTATTATTAAGTTTCTACCTATCGCCTTCATTTGCTCTTAAATTATTAATTACACAATCAGTTGATAATATTGTAGTAGCTACAGATGCAGCATTTCTTAATGCACTTTTGGTTACCATTAACGGATCAATTATACCGTGTTTAACCATATCTACAGGTTCTCCTGTTATTGCATTCAAACCAACGCCTTTATCTTGTGGTTTGGATGCCGTGATACCTGCATTTTCTAATATCGTAAAGTAAGGGGCTTTTATAGCTCTTAATAAAACTTTTTCACCTAATCCTTCACTTTTAATATATGTTGAAGCATTTAACAACGCAACGCCACCACCTGGTACAATACCTTCTTTTACGGCTGCTTTTGTTGCGCAAATAGCATCTTCAACTCTATCAGTTTTTTCTTTTAACTCTACTTCAGAGTTTGCACCAACTTTAACCACTGCAATTTTAGCAGTTAGCATTGATAATCTTTTTTCAAGCTTTATAACTTCCCAGCTTTTTAGCGTGTTATTTGTAAGCTTTTCTTTTATACTACGTATTACATCCTTTATCTTTTCGGATGCCTCAGAGACCGTTATAACAGTGTCCTCGTGCGAGGTAACACTTTTTAAACAAGATCCTAAATACTCTACATCAATTGAATCAAGGTCATCACCTAAATCTTCATTAACTATTGTAGCTCCAGTTAGTAAAGAAAGATCTTCAAGTACTTCTCGTTTGCTAATACCATAAGTAGGAGCATTGATTACATTTACTTTTAGATTACCTTTCTTTTTATTGGTAGCCAGAGTTGATAAAACACCTTGTTCTAAATCGCCTATAATAAGCAAAGGTTTATTGTTTTTTATTACGTACTCCAGCACTTTTTGTATATCTCTTATAGTATTAACTGGGGATTCCATAATTAATACTAGTGGATTTTCTAATTCAGCTGTTTTTGTTTGTTCGTTTGTAATGAAATGAGAGTTTGTTAAACCTTTGTCATAAGGTACACCTTCAATTAATTCAGAAACAGTTTTACCGTCACCGGCAGTTTCCATCATTACAATACCTGTATTATCTACAGATCTAAACGCATCAGCTATAATAGAACCTAATTCGTTGTCGTTATTAACAGATATAGAAGCTATATTGTCTAACATGTCTCCTTTTACGTCAACTGCTAGCTCTTCTAGATACTTAATTACTTTTTCAACTGCAGAATTAATGCCATCTTTTATTTCTCTAGCATTTTTCTTTTCTGAAACAGCGTAAGCTTCTTTTAATATAGCGTGCGCTAGAACAGTCGCGGTAGTAGTCCCGTCTCCGGCTTCTTGTACTGTTTTTCTAGCAGCTTCCTTTAATAAAGTAGATCCCATATTTTCAACAGGGTCAAACAATATTATAGAATCTGCTACAGTCACACCGTCTTTTGTTATCACAGGTTTTCCCGTACCGTCTTCTAACATCACGCATTTACCACCAGCACCTAAAGTGGAGCTGACAGCATTTGCTAATTTTTCTATTCCTTTAAATACTTGATCTCTAGCGTCATCACCGAAGTTCAAGTTTTTGACAATTCCGTTCATATTTTATTTAATTTAATTTGATTTGATTGAGTCTTGTCAGACATACGAGTATTATTACTCGTTTTATAGGTTTTTTACCTATTTTATTCTTCTACTGGAGGCACAGGCTCTCCAACCGTCAATGTAACACTTGTAGGTGTTATTAAATCTTGAATCTGTTTATCAATGCTAGTTTCAATTTCGGTAACTTGTTCTGTACCCATAGCTGCTTTAGTCCAAGCAACAACTTCATCATTTGTTAAATCTTCAAACGGTATAAAATTTGTTATCTGACTTGTGTCTAGGGTTTGTGTTCCAATGTTTGTAGCTGAGTAAGCAACTCCTTCTGGGTCTAATTGATCTGAAGTACCTGTTACAATCCAGTGCACATTGTACACTACATCTGCTTCGTTGTTTTGTTCTGGGTAGCAATCTACTGTTTTGCAATTCCAATTGTAAGTTGTCATAATTTTTGTTTTAATCTTGGTTTATTTATTTTTCTAATTTTTGTATTCTTGCTTCTAATTCAGCAATTTTTGCTATAAGTAAATCTATATAAGCTACAGACTTGAATCCTTGACTGTCTTCTCTTACAAACTCAGGATTAGTCTTTTCTAACTCTTGAGCTATGACTCCGTATCTTTTTTGTTCTTTTTCAGTTTTAAAGTTAAATGTTTTCCAATTTACTTCTACATTATTATCACGTACTTCTTCAATATTTTCTTTTAATCTTTCATCAGAAGAATTTATAAAGTTCGTAGCTGTTACGGTGCTAGTAAAAGTAGCCGCTTGATTTGACGCTAATGATAAAGCTTTAGAATTATTAGAGTACAAATGTGTAGTTTCAGGAGTGTTAAATCCTTCTGTCGTGAAAACCTTGTATCCTCCAACCGATAAGTTTAAAGCTTCGTTTCTGTAACCACAATTTAAAATAACATTATAATTACCATCACTTGAGCTTGATAGTTTTATAGATGGATGCGTTTCACCTGAAACGTGTAACCTTTCTTGAGGAACAGCGATACCAATACCAACGTCTCCTCCATTAAAGTATGAAGTAGAGTTTGATCTTATTCTAGCTCCAATAACGTTAGAACTATTTCTTAGATAAATTTCAGAACTATTGTTGTTAAAGTAAAGTCCACTGTCAGCGGTGCTGTTATTATTTCTTGCATGAAAAGCCCATTGGCTAGCAGCAGTGTTTGTGCCTACGAAAAACCTATCACCCCTAACAACACCGTTAACATCCAATTTGTAGCTAGGACTAGTTGTACCGATTCCAACGTTGCCTCCGTTAAAATATGAACTACCGTTGGCATTTAATTTAACCTTAACAGAGTTGCTAGATAAGAGAAGAAGTTCACCTGCTCCACTTGTGTCTTCTAAAGAAAATATTTCATTAGTATCATTAAACCACTGAAAACCTTCTGTTAACCCTGTGCTATTTATTACTGTTTGACCGTTTACCTCTAATTTAGCCCCAGGACTAGCCGTCCCGATACCTACATTACCTGCTGAAGTTATAATCATTCTGGTTGATGAAACAGTGCTAAATCGTAAGTTGTCATCACTAGCTTCCCATATACCTGTATCCCCGTCGCCAAAAGTTAAACCTGTAGATAAAGCTCCCGTTCCTCCGTTTACATGCAGAGTTGATGTAGGATTAGTCGTGCCAATACCTACGTTACCAGTTGGAGATAGAATTATATCTTTATCAGCTGAAGCAGTAGATAAAGTTAATCCATCTCTACCAATAATTGTATATCCGCTAACGTTGTAAGAGTTTATTTTATTTCCTTCGTAGTAAGTAATTCCAGTTCCGTCATTTACTGTTATTATACCTCCGCTAACATGTAATTTAGTGCCAGGATTAGTCGTACCGATACCGACGTTTCCTTGAAAAAAGTTTTTTACAGAACTACCATTTTGGTAAACACCATAATTATTAGTAGCCGCTGTACCTGGATTTAAGTATACTCCGTAATTATTAGTTACTGTCGCTAAACCTCCTACTCCTAAAGGTTTTACATATAACCCAGCGTGATAATTTAACGTAACGGCATTTGTTGATGTGTAATTTCTGTATTCAGAAAAGAATGTTATCATTCCATCTGTATTACCTTTAGCGTTTTCACCGTAAGCACGGGCTCTAAATGTTGACCAAACACTTGTAGCGCCAGGAGGTGTACCGGTTAGCTTGATATACGCCCCTACACTTCCTCCGCTAGAAGAAGCCGTGTTGTTAGCTAATGTATCGAAGCTAAAATTAGAAGTAGCTTGATTGGTT
>Ga0209532_1001164_pt1 | contig 21140 bp, 22 predicted proteins | sample COG_02_FD_184746 | JGI IMG/M metagenome (GOLD analysis project Ga0209532, IMG submission 184746) | Pelagic Microbial community sample from North Sea - COGITO 998_met_02 (SPAdes) (version 2) | ecosystem: Environmental > Aquatic > Marine > Neritic zone/Coastal water | place: Helgoland, sampling... | reverse complement strand
AAGGGAGATAGAGTAATTACAACCCCAATCACTTTTGCAGCTTCAGCGAACTGTATTCGTTATGCTGGTGCAGAAGTTTGGTTTGCCGACATTGATCCAAATACGTATTTGTTGGATATTAATTCTGTAAAAGAACTTATTGATTCTAAACCAAAAGGTTTTTTTAAAGGAATTATTCCAGTTGATTTTGCGGGACTACCTGTAAATATGGAAGAATTTAGAGTCTTGGCAGATATGCATGATCTTTGGATAATAGAAGACGCTTGTCATGCGCCTGGTGGTTATTTTATAGATAGCAAATCAGAAAAAAACTTTTGTGGAAATGGGAATTATGCTGACATCGGAGTTTTTTCTTTTCACCCTGTAAAGCATATTGCTTGCGGTGAGGGAGGAATGCTTACTACCAATTCCAAAGAATTGTACGAGAAGTTGATGCTGCTAAGAACTCATGGAATTACCAAAGAGAATATGGAAGAAAACCATGGAGGTTGGTATTATGAAATGATAGCGCTTGGCTTTAATTATAGGCTAACGGATTTTCAATCTGCTATGGGAATTACCCAATTAGCAAAAAATGAAAAAGGGGTAGAGCGAAGAAATGAAATTTCCTCAGCCTATAAAAAGGCTTTTGATGGTAAAATAAAATTTCAGTTGCTTCCAGATAAAAGTTTTAATGCTCATCATTTATTCATTATTGAAGTAAATAACAGAAGAAGTTTGTATGATTATTTGCATGAGAATGGGATTTTGGCTCAAATTCATTATGTGCCGGTTCATAAATTGCCGTATTATAAGAAAATTGGATATATTGAAGCTGATTTAAGTAATGCAGAGAATTACTATTCTAAATGCATTAGTTTACCAATGTATCCAGCTTTAAAATTTACTGAGCAAAAGTTTGTTGTTGATAAAGTTTTAAAATTCATTTCTAATGAATAGTAAGTTAATTTTAGGTACTGTTCAATTTGGTTTAAACTATGGGATAAATAATACTATAGGTAAGCTCAGCGAATATCAGGTTTTTGAACTTTTAGAAACAGCCTATGATTTAGGAATTAGAACTTTGGATACTGCTGAAGCTTATGGTAATGCACATAGCATTATTTCAAATTTCCACAAACAATCTAAAAAAAGATTTAATATTATAAGTAAGTATTCATCATCTAATATTGAATACCCGATTGATTTGATTGAAAGAATTCAAGTTCATTGCTTAAATTTTGATGTTAATTATTTAGAGGGATATATGTTTCATTCCTATAATGATTTTAAAATGAATATTAATAAAGACCCTAAGGTTCTAGACAAGATTAAAAACTCTGGTTTAGTTAAAAAAATAGGTGTGTCAGTATATTCAAATGATGAAATAGAAGATTTACTTAACTTTAAAAACATAAATTTAATTCAATTACCATTTAACCTTTTTGACAATGAATATCAAAGAAAAGAGATTTTAGTGAAGGCGAAAAAAAGGAATATAGAAATTCATACACGATCTGTTTTCTTACAAGGTTTGTTTTTTAAAAACATTAATGATAAAACTCCTATTGTTCAAAAATTAAAATCAAAATTAGAAATATTAAATCAAATCACTATTGAATCAAATTGTTCAATGGAGAAATTAGCCCTTAGTTATTGTTTACATCAAAAAAACATAGACAACGTTATTATTGGTGTAGATTCTATATCTCAATTGAATGGTAACATAAAAGCATCTTTATATGATATTGGACAAGACCTTATTGGGGTAATTAATAATATAAAAGTTAAAGACTTAGATTTATTAAATCCTTCTTTATGGAGATAAAAACAATTTTAATCACTCAAGCAAGGACAGGGAGTACTAGATTTCCTAACAAAATATTAAAAGAGATTGATGAAAAGTCATTGCTTCAAATCCACTTAGGAAGGCTAAATCAATGTAAGAAAATTTCAAAAATAATAGTTGCAACAACAATTAAAGATGAGGATGATGTAATCTATAAAAAAGTTATAGACTGGGGCTTTTCAGCTTCAAGAGGCTCAGAGTTGGATGTTCTAGATCGTTTTTATCAATCCATTAAAAACGAAAATGCTGATTGGATAGTGAGAGTGACTTCAGATTGCCCTTTGATAGACCCTGTTTTAGTTGATGAAGTGATAAGTTTTGTGCAAGAAAGGGATGTAGATTATGGTTCGAATAGTTTAGTTGAACACTTTCCCGATGGGCAAGATGTCGAGGTTTTTAAGTTTTCTGCCCTAAAAAGCGCTTGGAAAAAAGCTAAATTGCTCTCAGAAAGAGAACACGTAACACCCTACATTAGAAACAACTCTAACGGGAAAGGAAATAATTCATTTGAATCAATAAATTATCCTTGTACAGCAGACTATTCAAAAATTAGAATGACAGTAGATGAGGTTCAAGATTTTGAACTAATTGAAATATTAATTAATAAACTAGGTGCTAAAAAGTCATGGTTAGAGTATACGGATTTTATAATTTGCAATAATTTATCAAAAATAAATGATGAAATCATTAGAAACGAAGGGCTCTTAAAATCATTAAAAAATGATTTATAATGGGAAAAGGACAAGAATTATACATAAAAGCAAAACAGCTAATTCCTGGAGGAACGATGCTACTTTCAAAACGACCAGAAATGTTTTTACCAGAACATTGGCCTTCATATTTTTCTAAAGCGAAAGGCTGTTCTGTATGGGATTTGGATGGTAAAGAATTACTAGATATGTCCATAATGGGTATTGGTACAAATACACTTGGCTATGGAAATGATGAGGTGGATGCTGCTGTGATGGAAACTGTTAAGAAGGGGAACATGAGTACTTTAAACTGCCCGGAAGAAGTTTATTTGGCTGAAAAATTAATCGAAATCAATCCATGGGCAGATATGGTGCGATTTGCGAGAAGTGGTGGTGAGGCAAATGCAATTGCGATTAGAATAGCGAGAGCAGCATCTGGTAAAGATAACGTTGCTATCTGTGGGTATCATGGTTGGCATGATTGGTATTTATCGGCTAATCATAATGGCGGTGATGATTTATCAAGTCACTTAATACCTGGGCTGAGTTCTAAAGGAGTTCCTAGAAATTTAAAAGATTCTGTATTTCCTTTTCATTACAATAATTATGAAGAACTCTTAGATATTGTTGAAAAAAATGATATTGGAGTTATTAAAATGGAAGTATTAAGAAATTTTGGGCCTGAAGATAATTTTTTACAAAGAGTAAGAGACTTAGCAACTCAAAAAAACATTGTACTCATTTTTGATGAATGCTCTTCTGGGTTCAGAGAAACATATGGAGGAATATTTAAAAAATTTAATATAGAACCAGATATGGTTATGTTTGGGAAAACGATCGGAAATGGATATGCTTTGACAGCAGTTGTCGGAAAAAAATCAGTTATGGAAGCAGCTCAAACTTCATTTATTAGCAGTACTTTCTGGACAGAACGTATTGGTCCAACCGCCGCTTTGGCAACACTAAAAGTAATGGAGCGAGAGAAATCTTGGGAGAAGATTACAAACACAGGAAGTAAAATGAAGAATGGATGGTTGAAATTAGCAAAGGCCAATAATTTGGATATAACTGTTTCTGGTATTTCAGCGATGACCACATATGCGTTTAATAGTGATAATGCTGCGGCATATAAAACTTTTATCACTCAAGAAATGCTTAAAAAAGGCTTTTTAGCTAGTACTCATTTTTATGCTTGTACTGAGCATACTGATAAACATTTAGACCTATATTTTGATGCCTTAAGTGAAATTTATAATATAATTTATAAATGCGAATCCGAAGAATTGGATATAAACTCCCTACTAAATGGGCCTGTAAGTCATTCAGGTTTCAAAAGGTTAAATTAATACCTATTGAAAATCGATTTTGCAGTTTATAATTCCTCCTTTAATATTAAATAAAATGAAACCCAAAAAAAACAAATTCATCCTTAATAAAACTTATGGATATTATGAGGTATCTCCGAAACCTACTGATAAAGAACTTATAGATTATTATGAAGGTAAATATTATCAAGATGAGAATGGAAGTTACAATCATTACTATGAATTAAATGAATTAAACTATTTTAAAAATAAAATTGCACAAAAGGACTTTGTAGTTGATAAAATACTTGAATCAAATAATAAGAGTACACTATTAGATATAGGTTGTGGGGAAGGTTTTGCTCTTGATTATTATCATAAAAAAGGTTTGAGTGTATTAGGGTTGGATTTTAGTGATTTTGGCTTAAATAGAAATAATCCTCATTTAAAACCATACCTTTTACAAGGAAATATTTTTAAAAAAATTCAAAAATTAGTTTTAGACAAGAAGAAGTTTGATGTATTGTGGATGGGTAATTTACTTGAGCATGTAATTGATCCAGAGGATTTAATTCAACAATGTTTAAAATTGATTAGTGATGAAGGTGTTTTGGTTATCGAAGTTCCCAATGATTTTTCAGAATTTCAGTTAAAACTACTAGAAGAAGAAAAGATAATTAGTAAATACTGGGAGGCTTACCCTGATCACATCTCCTATTTCTCATATCAAAGCTTACAAAATTTAATGGAGAGTAATGGCTGGAAAACTCAAAAAATAATATCCGATTTTCCAGTAGAATGGTATTTAGCAAACCCAAACTCTAATTACAATAAAAATAAAAATGTTGGAAAATCAGCACATGAATCTAGAATGTTTATTGAGAACTTCCTTCATGACAACCAATCGATAAAACTGGATGATATAACTAACTTTTACGAGTCAATGGCAAAAATAGGACAAGGAAGACAATTAATTGGGTTTTTTACTAAAGAATGAGTTATCAAGCACTTAAAGATAATGTCTTCACAAATGGCAAATATGAAATTGTTCCTATTCGTATTCAGGATATGGAATCAATTAGGATATGGAGAAATAACCAGATGGATGTTCTTCGACAAAACAAAGAAATATCTTTTAAAGATCAAATTAATTATTTTAATAGCATAATTAAGCCTCTTTTTAAATCTGAGAATCCCGAACAATTATTGTTTAGTTTTTTATATGATTCAGAATTAATTGGTTATGGAGGTCTTGTGCATATTTCATGGTCTGACAAAAGAGCAGAAATATCATTTTTATTAAACAATAAACGATTAGATAGAAACACACAATACAGAAAAGATTTTCAAATATTTATTGAATTTATGAAGAAAATTTGTTTCGATGAAATGAAATTTAATAGGTTATTCACAGAAACATATGCATTTCGCACATTTCACATTTCAATATTAGAAAGAACAGGATTAATAAAAGAAGGTAGATTGAGGCAGCATATTCTTGAAAATAATAAATATTATGATTCAATTTACCATTCAATTTTAAAAGAAGAATATAATGAAAAATAAAAGAATATTTGTTAGTGGAGGTGCGGGTGTTATAGGGCGTGAAATAGTTAATAAACTTGTAAATAGAGGCGCTGTTGTAATGGTCGGTGATCTTGTTGAAATACCGGATGGTTTTCCAAAGAATATAATTTATAGAAGAGGAGATCTTAATTATATTTCACAACAAGAACTAGATAGTTTTAACCCAGAAATATTTTTTCACTTAGCTGCAACATTTGAACGATCTGATGAAACATATGAACACTGGGAAGAAAATTTCTTACATAACATAAAGTTAAGTAATCATTTAATGACACTTATGAGAAATGTTCCTAGTTTTAAGAGAGTTGTCTACGCTTCAAGTTATCTTATTTACGATAAAGAACTTTACAATTTTAATGAACCAAAAGAAAAACCAGTAAAACTTAAAGAAACTGATCATATTAATCCTCGAAATTTAACAGGACTATCTAAGTTAGCTCATGAAATGGAATTAGAATTTCTATCACATTTTAAATCTGATAAATTCACCTCAATTTGCGCTCGTATATACAGGGGTTATGGTAAGAATTCGAGAGATGTTATTTCTCGTTGGATCAGGGATTTATTGGCAAATAAAAAAATATCAGTATATAGCCCGGAGGGTTGGTTTGATTATATGTATGCTGGTGATTCTGCAGAAGGTTTAATCCAATTATCAGATATTAAAGAAACAGGAATTGTTAATTTGGGTACAGGTCGATCTCGTAAAGTAGGAGATGTTGTAAAGGTTTTACAGAAGCATTTTCCTGATATGCAATTAGAATACGTGAATAGTGATATAAAGTTCGAATCCTCAGAAGCGGATGTTTCAAAACTTCAATCCCTTGTTAATTGGTTGCCTGAAAGATATCTTGAAGATACAATTCCTGAAATAATTGAATTTGAAAAAAATAGAGAGAATAATGAATCCATACTTAAAAATGTATTGATTACAAGCATTTCAAAGAAAATACCACTAATAAAGGCTGTTGAAAGTGGAGTTAAAAAGATTTCTACAAGTATTAAGATACACGGAGGTGATGTTGATGAGAATTGCTTAGGTAAATATTTTGTTGACTCATTTTGGAAAATGCCAAAACTAAATATTCTTACTCCTGATGACTTGTTAAAATATTGTAAAGAAAATAATATTGGATTAATTATACCAACTAGAGACGGTGAACTTGAATATTTTTCAAGTTTAAAGAAGAAATTTAAAGATAGTGGGATTCATTTGATGATTTCTGAAATTGACAGTATAGTAAACTGTATAGATAAACTTAAATTTGCAAATCTTGAAAATATAAAAGCTATACCTGCATCTAATAATATTGGTAATATTTTATCTGAACGACTTGTTGTAAAGGAACAATTTGGAGCAGGTGCTAAATCAATAGGTGTTAATTTAAACAAAGTAGAAGCTCTAAGACATGCAACAAAATTGAAAAATCCAATATTTCAAGAATTTATTGAAGGGGATGAAATCAGTGTTGATGCCTATGTAACCTCAGAGAATGAAATAAAAGGTATAATAATGCGGAAACGAGTTTTGGTTGTCGATGGTGAATCTCAAATAACTTCTACATTTTTAAATCAAAATTTAGAAAATGTTTTAAAAAATATTATTGCGTCACTTAATCTTTATGGACATATAATTCTTCAAGCTTTTATTGATAAAAATAACGACATACATGTTATTGAATGTAATGCTCGTTTCGGGGGAGCTTCTACTATTTCATTGCAGGCTGGTTTAGATTCATTTTATTGGATATATATAGAATCTCAAGGAGTCTCTTTAAAAGATTATCCATTCATTCAATTAAAAAGCGAAATCACTCAAATAAGACACTCGAAAGACTTCTATATTTGATAATAGTATTTGATTTAGACGACACACTTTATGATGAGATTACTTATGTAAGAAGTTCATTATTTAAAGTGGCAGTATATCTTTCTGAGAAATATAATATTAATAAGGATATTATATATGCAGATCTAAATGATGTTTTAGAAAAAAAAGGAAGAGGAAATGTTTTTAATATTGTATTAAGTAATTATGATATTTATTCTAAGACTGAAGTTAAAAAATGTTTATCTGTATATAGAAATAATACTCCGAAAATTAAATTATTTAACGAAGCAATTGTTTGCTTGGAAAGATTTATTGATTTTAGAAAATACCTTGTTACTGACGGAAATAAAATGGTTCAAACAAAAAAAATAGATGCCTTAAGCTTGAATAAATATTTTATAAAAACAATACCAACTCATAATTTTGGAATATCTAATGCGAAACCATCTACATATGTATTTCACAAAATCTTAGAGTGGGAAAATGCACGCCCCCATCAATTAGTATATATTGGAGATAATCCTATGAAAGATTTTGTTAATTTAAAGAAAGAAGGATTCAAAACAATTCGAGTTCTTTCTGGATTTTATAAAGATTTAAGATTAGAGGCTGAATTTGAGGCTGAATATTTAGTTAATACTCTAGATGAAATTGATAAAAAACTAATTGAAACTATAAAAAAAACAAACAATTCAAAATGAAAATAGGAAATTTTAATTTTAATAATAATAAAGTTTTTATTATTGCTGAACTTTCAGCAAACCATAATGGAAGCCTTCAGACCGCTATTGAAACAATAAAAGCAGCTAAAAGAGCTGGTGCAGATTGTATTAAGCTACAAACATATACAGCTGATACAATTACAATTGATTCTAACAATGAAGACTTTAAAAAAATTCATAATGGAACTTTGTGGGAAGGTAAGACTCTTTATGATCTTTATAAAGAAGCTTATACGCCATGGGATTGGCATAAACAATTATTTCATGTAGCTGCTGAAGAAGGGCTGATTTGTTTTTCTTCTCCTTTTGATAAAACCGCAGTAGATTTTCTGGAATCTTTGCATACTCCAGCATATAAAATAGCTTCGTTTGAAATTACTGATATTCCACTAATAGAATATGTCGCTTCAAAGGGAAAACCAATTATTTTATCAACGGGTATTGCAACTACTGAAGACATTGAGTTGGCTTTAGATGCATGTAGAAGAATGGACAACAATGATATAGCCCTACTTAAATGCACTTCAAGCTATCCAGCACCAATTGTAGAAGCAAATATGTGTATGATAGAGGATTTAGCAAAAAGATATGATGTAATTAGCGGTTTGTCAGATCATACTATAGGATCTACAGTTCCAATAGTTGCAACTTGTTTTGGCGCAAAAATTATAGAAAAACATTTTATTTTAGACAAATCAATTGGAGGTGCTGACGCATCTTTTTCTATGGATGAGATAGATTTTACTCGAATGGTAAAAGCAGTTAGAGAAGCTGAAAGTGCAATTGGAAAGGTTGATTATAGTCTAACAGAAAAACAAACAAAAGGGAAAGACTGTTCTAGATCTCTATATATTGTTAATGATGTTAAGTTTGGTGAGGAAATTACTAAAGAAAATGTTAGAAGTATTCGTCCGGGGTTTGGGTTACATCCAAAGCATCTTTCTGAAATAATAGGAAAGGAATTTATAGGCGATTTTGAAAAAGGGACTTCTTTAACACTTAATCATTTTAAATAACTTATTTAACGAATGAAATATTGGAAAATTTGTCATTAATAACGATGTACTTTAAGGTATTAAATTCACTTGAATTAATATAAAAAAAAATGCAAGTAATATTAGTATCAGACTACAGAAATAGAAAGTTTCTTTTAACTAATTTATGTGCATAAAACATTATCAAAAATTAGCTACTACTTAAATTACTTATAAAATGAGTGAAGAAGAATTAAAATCTTTGTGTGAATCTAAAAATGTTTTTAAAGGTAGAGTAGTTTGGCTTTATTGGCCCTCTGAGTTATATAGTTTCGGTAAATATATTAGGAAATATGGTTATTACCCAAGTTTTTTACCACTTGCTGTATATAGTGATCATAGTGGGCCCACATTTTCAGATATTCCTTATTTACACGAAAAAGAAACAAATGCTGAATTTTTTCTTGCTCATAGAAAAGAAAAAGTAATAAAATATAAAGAGATCACTGGTAAAAAAGCATACACATTATATTCTCCTTCAGTTTTCTATAGAAGATATAATTTGATAAAACAAGATGAAAATGCTAGCGGAACTATTTGTTTTCCTGAGCACTCTTTACCAAGCGAGCATTCGAATTTTAATATTAAAAAATATTGTGATGATTTAAAAATGTTGCCAATAGAATTCCATCCAATAAAGTTGTGTTTACATATGCATGATGTAAATAATGATACATTTAAACAGTATATGGAAAATGGATTTGAAGTATTAAGTGCTGGAAATACAAGTGATTATAGATTTGTAGAACGATTGTATGATATAATTAAGAAGGCTAAATTTATTAGCTCAAATAGTGTCGGGACAATTACTTTATTGTCTATAGAGATGAGAATTCCATTTTTTATTTATGGAAATAAGCAAAGTTCAATTAATATCTCCAATAAAAACCTCCCAAAAGCTATTATCAAGGAACCAGACCATAAACAATTTAAATATTTAAAAAATAAGTTATCGATTAGTGAAGATTTTAAAGTTTCTAAATATAATAAAAAAATAATTTTCGAAGCTGAAAGTGCTTTAGGGCTTTATGATGGAATCTCCAGAAAGAAGATGTTTATTGTTTTGTATTTAGCTCTTTTATTATGGATAATTAAATTTAAATGGATTTATTTTCTAAAATCAAAACTTAAGTAATGCTTATCTCAAAAAAAACATTTTCTAAGGATTATTTAAAGAATTACATCGTTCAAGGTGTTTCTTTAATTTTAAGATTCTTGAGTTTATTTATAGTTGTGCCAGTTCTTTCCGAAAACCCTGAATTATATGGAGTTTACGCTTTGTGTATTTCTGTAGTCGTTTTTTTGAGTTATGTTGATCTAGGGTTTTTAACTTCTTCTATTAAATACGCAAGTGAGAGCTATTCACAGGGCAATAGGGATGAAGAAATGAATTTTATTGGTTTTGGAGGAATGGTAACTTTATCAATGTCGATGTTATTATCTATTGTTTTTTTTTATTTAAGTGTAAATCCAGTGATATTAATTGCAAATCTAAAAGCAGATGACTCAATTTTAATTGCTTCAAATTTATTATTGATATTATCTTTATCATCTCCGTTTATAGTATTAAAAAGAGTGATTTCATCAATTTTTGAAATTAGATTACAAGGTTATATTAGCATGTGTGTTAATATAGCAACCAGTTTGATAGTTGTAATTTCAACATTTTATTTTTTTGCCAATGATAATTATTTAATTGTAGAATATTTTGTTTTTTTAAATCTATCAGGTATTATTGGGACAATCATTATGTTAATAATCTTAAAAAAAAGATTTAGTTATGATTTATTTAAATTATTAAAATCTTTTAAATTCTCAAAAAAATTTTATAATCTCACAAAAAAATTAGCGTATCCGAGTTTTATAAACATGATTTCTTGGGTGATCTTTTATGAACTAGATCAAATAGTCGTAGGTAAGTTTATAGGAGCTAAAGAAGTTGCTTATTTTTCTATAGGATTGATGTTTGCTTCTCTATTTAGATCAATATTTGGAATAATTTTTGGGCCTTTTTTAGTTCGTGCAAATTACTATGTTGCTAGCAAAGATGACAATGGTCTTAAACAATTTTTAGTAAAAATATTGATAGTTACAGCGCCTTTTACATTTATACCATCAATTGCTTTCTCTTTAATTTCTGAGCCGCTAATTCTTTCATGGGTTGGCAATATATATGAAGAGAGTATTTTAATTGCTAAGGTTTTTTCGTTATTGTTTGCTCTTTCATTTGTTTCTTACTTGGCTAATATTTACTTAACTACTAAAGAAAGAGTTAAGAAATTGTATACTGTTTCTGTTCTTATGCCATTTATATATTGGATAGGTATTTATCTTTCTTATTCGAATTTTGGAATAATAGTTTTTCCTATTTTAAAACTTTTATCGATTATTGTCTCTGTTATATACTTTTTGATTATCCTAAATAAGGATAAAATAGTTTCATTCAGATTTTTATTTCAGGAAATTTTTGTTAACCTAATTATATCTTCTTTGGTATTATTTTTATTAATTAAATTTAGTTTTGAATGGCTTCCTCAGGAAAAGTCTTCATCAAATTTCTTAATAACTCTTACAATTGCAACTTTTTTTATAATGATAAGTATGGTATTATATTATATATTATCAAAGAACTTTCAAAAAACTTTAAAAGCAATTTTAATTGAACTAAAATTCAAACAATGAAAATATATTGTTGCTCTCAACTAGTTTTTTATTATTTAAACTCTCTTATTAATACAATTTTTAAAACATGAAATGTAGATCCTGTGGAGAAACTCTTACGAAAAAAACCCATGAAATTCCCTCATATTTTGGTGAAACTACTTTTTTAGTTTCAAGGTGTTATTGCGGGTGCAGTCAAATCAACAAGAGTTATTCTTTTACAGATGATAATATTTATGATAAGATATATTCTAATCCTAAATTATATGGTTATGGAAGATATTTTGAATATTATAATAATATAAAAGATAAAAACCAACCTTTAGAATACTTGACCAATATTGAAGATACTTATTATGGAATAAATAAATCATTAAGAAAATATTTAAATAAAAAATCCTCAATTTTAGAGATTGGTTCTGGCTTAGGTTACACCACTTATGCTCTTAGGAAATCTGGATATAACGCTATTGGTTTTGATATTTCTAAAGAATCTGTTGATAAAGCAAACACGAGATTTGGAATTTTTTTTAAATGTATTGATATTTTTGAAAAAAAAGTAAATTCAATTGAGTCGTTTGATGCAATAATTTGTTCTGAAGTTATAGAGCATGTTGATAATCCTAACGAATTTTTAAAACATTGTTATAAATATTTAAATCCAAATGGAATACTAATTTTAACTACCCCAAATGGGTCAAATTACGATAATAATGTAATTTGGAAAAGTAGTTTACCACCTGTTCATATTAGTTTTTTTAATAAAAAATCATTGAATACATTAGTTAATCGGAGTGGCGGTAAAATTTTAGAATTCATAAATATTAATAATTTTTACTGGAAAAACCCTGAATTTGACGTTAATTCAAATAATTTTAAAACCTATAGTAAAAAAAATATTGCACTATTTTCAAAAAAATCTAACGTTAAAAATTTCTTTAGGTTTTGGATTAAAATTCCATATTTTGGTTTTCTTCTTTTGAATTTTTATAATCTTTTTAGAAATGAAATGGTTTTATTTGGAAAAAATAATGCTTCAAAAGTTATAGTATGTATAATTCAGAAAGATAAAATGTCAATAAAATCTAATTCATAAATTAGTTTAGCATTTAATATTTAATTAAAATTTCAATTAATGAAGATATACTCTTACTTTTTGCCACAATTTTATTCACTTCCTGAAAATGATAAATATTGGGGAAAAGGATTTACAGATTGGGTAAATACTAAAAAAGCAAAGCCACTGTTTAAAAACCATAAACAGCCAATTTTACCTGCAGATAATAATTTTTATGATTTAAGTGATATAAAAACAATTATTTCGCACAGTGAAAACTCAATTAAAAATGGCATTGATGGATTTGGATATTGGCATTATTGGTTTGATGAAAATACTAAAGCATTAGAAAAAGTTCAAGAAGCTCATCTTTCCAACAAAGATATAAAGCAAAATTTCTTTTTTGCTTGGGCTAATATGAATTGGACAAAATCATGGGTTGGGGATGATAAAACTACAATATTTGAACAAACTTATACTAAAAATTCAACTGTTAAGCATTTTGAATATATTACACAATTCATCGAAGATAAAAGATATATTAAAATAAATGATTTGCCTGTTTTCCAAGTATTAAATCCACAATTAAAAAAAGCAAAGGAGTATATATTATTGTTAGAGAAGTTGTCACAAGAAAAGTATGGAAAAGGCTTTTACTGGTTTTTTCCTGCAGATAAAGATATAGTTGGTCTTGAAAAATTAAATCATTCACAAGTTGGCTTCCCCCCTGGAGATACAACCGTAAAAAGTTTTTCCTTTAGATTATTAAGATTCCTTCAAAGAAATAATTTAACTAAAGGTCCGGTTGTAATTAAAAAGTTAAATTATTTAAAGGCATTTAAAAATACTCAAATTAATTGTTTTAAGAATAAAACTAACTATATACCTTGTTTATTATCTGGTTGGGACAATACTCCAAGGTATAAAAGAAATGGGTTTTTGATTGATGGCTTAATTTCAGATTTAATTAGAAAACAACTTTCATTCATCAAAAGTTTAGAAAATAAAAGTCACGAAATAATTTTAATAAAGGCATGGAATGAGTGGGCTGAAGGAAATGTTTTGGAGTCATACTCTTTTGATGAAAATACAGATACACCATTAGATGTGATTTTTGAGTTTAAAAATAATAATAAAGTTAAAAACTAGATTTGAATACTCATATTTCTAAAAATAAATTTCGTAACATACTAACGTTTTCGCTAATTCTAGTATATATAATTGTTGCTCTAATTTATCAACAATATATGTTTAATGAAATTATAAAAACAAATTTATTTTTGACCATGTTAGGAGGATTGATAGTAGTAGATTTTCTTATATCACCTAATTTTAGGTTAACATTAAAAAAAATAAACCAACCTACTAGTTTAGTCCTTATCTTATTAGGATTTCTTATATTAAATGCAGTCTTTATAAGAGATTATTTTTTGTTAGGCGCTTTTTTTAATTTAATTATTTGTTCTGTTATTGGAATAAGACTGAGTTATTTTAAATTAAATCCAAAGTTTCTTTTAATTCCTTTTTATTTTTTAATAATATATATACTATATCGACTCACACTTAATTTAAACCCTGAAAGAGTTTTTGTAAATTCAAGAAATTATATTTCTTTTTACTTGATTATTACAGTTATACCCTATTATTTAATTTCTTTCAAGAATCGTTTAAATCCAAGTTATACACCATCACTTATAACGGTAGCTTTATGTTTTTACTCTTTTGGTAGAGCTGGTATAGTGTCATCGATTCTGATTGTTATTTCAGTGCTAATCTATTACAATAAAGGACTTAAAGTAATCTATTATTTTACAGTTATATCAAGTTTAATTGGAGTTCTTATAAGTATTTATTTATTTGAGGAATTTAGTAGTTTAAAAAAGTTCTCTAATTTAGAAAATTTTTTATCTGATGGGGGTAGATCCATAATAGCTTCAAGCTATTTAAATAATTTAGATTTTTTTAAGGTTTTATTAGGAGTTGATGTATATCAAGACTTACCTAATCAAATGGCAAAATATGGACATGTACACTCATCTTATATTAATTTTCACTCTGCTGTTGGAATTGGTTCACTAATTTTTGGATATCATTCCCTTCAAAAGCTTTATCAATTTTTTAAAATAAACAAATCATTATTATTTTTGTTTATTGCTCTTATATTAAGAGCTTCAACTGATGTCGGATTACTTTTTGGTTATTTTGATTATATCTTTTGGATTTTTTTGTTCTCAAGTGTTAATATTAAAAAGGCCAGTAAACTGCCTAAAAATTATATCAATGAACTCTAATTATGCACCGATTTGTCTATTTACCTATAATAGGTTACAGGAAACTAAAGAAACGATTAATGCATTACAAAATAATTTTTTGGCAAAAGATTCTGATTTGTTTATATTTTCAGACGGACCCAAAAATAAATCTGATATCAATAAAGTAGAAGAAGTTAGGTCTTATTTACATACTATTTCAAATTTCAAATCAGTTGTAATTACTCAATCAATAGAAAATATTGGTTTGGCTCAATCAATAGTTTCAGGTATAACTAAAACTTTAATTGAATATGATAAGATAATTATCTTGGAAGATGATATTAAAACATCTAAAGGGTTTTTAAAATTCATGAATGATGCTTTAAATTATTATGAAAAAAATGAAGAAGTTATGCAAGTTTCTGGCTTCATGTTTCCAATAAATAATAATGAACTTCCCGATACTTTTTTTTATCAAGCAAATAGTTGTTGGGGTTGGGGCACTTGGAAGAATTCATGGGATTTGTTAATTGATGATTGTGATTTGATTTTGAAAAAGTTGAATGAAAAAAATGTTAATTGGAGTGAATTTAATTCACTTCAAGGGAATGAATTTAAAAAGCAATTACTAAAAAACAAATCAGGTAAAATGAATACTTGGGCTGTTAAATGGCATTCGACTATAAAAATCTATGGAGGAAAAGTTCTCCACCCTAAATCTAGTTTTGTTTCTAATATTGGTTTTTCAGGTAATGGTGAGAATTGTAAAAAAGGAGATTTTATTGGTGAAATTAATGATTCATTGTTATTAGATGTTTCCCATGCAGAAAAAAAATCTAATCATTTCGCTTTAATCAGACTTAAAGAATATTTTAGAATTAGATATTCTCTTATAGAGAAAATTAAACGGAAATTAAAAAGCTTTAAATGAAAAAAGTTGTTGCAGTAATAATTCCAATTTATAAAAAAAATTTATCCTCGTTTGAAGAAATATCATTGAATAGAATGATTAAAATTTTTAAAAATAGAGATATAGTTATTATTACTTTTTTTGAATTGGATCAATTCTGTAGTCAAATTTCAAAATTTCATAAAAACATTAACATTGTATTCTTTCATAAAAAATATTTTAGTTCAATCAGAGGATATAACAGATTGTTAATGAGTAAGAATTTCTATAAAACTTTTATAAGCTTTAAATACGTGCTAATATGTCAACTTGATGTTTATGTTTTTGAAGATAAATTAGATTACTGGATTAATAAACAATTCTGTAATATTGGTGCCCCACTATTTAAAGGTTATAATAAGGTTAGTAAAAATTTTAAAATTATTGGTAACAACGGAGGTTTTTGTTTAAGAAATACTCAATCATGTCTTGATATTTTATTAAAAATAAAATACCGATATTATAATGTATCTACATTAATAAAAATAGAATCTAATTTTCTTTGGAGATTATACAGAATATTAAGAGATGGTTTGTTGTTTAATTACAATTTGAATCCTTTTTATCCCATAATTAATGAGGATATTTTTTGGTCATCGATAGTTCCTATTGAAAACAATTTTTTTTTGGTACCCAAACCTGAAGAATCAATCCTTTTCTCGTTTGATGTTAATCCAAAATTTTTATATGAGAAATCGAATAACATGCTGCCTATGGCTATTCATGCATGGTGGAAATATGATAAGATATTTGTTGAAAAATTAATAAAATTACAAATTGATAAAGAAAAATAATAAACTAGGTTTTAATGTTTATGGAGATTCTCTTAATAAAATAGATTTCTCTAAAAAAAACACAATTAATCCACATAGTTATTGTGTTTCATTAGAGGATAACGTTTTTGCAGAAGCTCTAAAAATGTCAGATATTCTGCACCCTGATGGCATAGGTATTGTTTGGTCAGAGAAATTTTTGAATGTTAAAAAAATAAAAAAAATTGCTGGTTATGATTTATTTGTTTTTCTAATGAATAAACTTCAAATTGAAAAGGGTTCGGTTTTCTTTCCTGTGGCTTCTAAAGAAACATTAAATAAAAAAAAATTAAAAGTAGAATTACTAGGAAGGGGTTTTGCCTGGTTAGATACTGATACACATGACTCTTTAATGGAAGCTGGGCAATTTACAGAAACTATAGAAAAACGTCAAGGATTAAAAGTAGCTTGCTTAGAAGAAATTGCTTACGGAATGAATTATATTGATGCAGATCAAGTAAAAAAATTAGCGAAACCTTTACTTAAGAGTGCTTATGGGCAATATCTTTTAAATTTAGTAAAGTAGGATGAAGTTTACAAAAACAAGCATAGAAGGACTTATGATCATTGAACCAAGGGTATTTGGAGATGAAAAAGGCTATTTTTTAGGAAGTTACAACGAAAAAGAATTTGAAGAAGTCATTGGTAAGGTATCTTTTGACCAAGAACTCGGTATAGATGGGTGGGAAAAAATGCTTAATAAAGCTGAAAAAATTGAAAGTTTATATGATTGATAATTACGACACTCCAATGAAAAATACAATTAACAAGTTTGGTCTTTCTCATCCAGATTTGGAAGATAATGTAAAGGAAACAATTGACTGGTTAAAAAATGAAGGGAAACAATTTTTCCCATACAGGTATATTAAATAAAATGGAAAAATATTTTAATGTAGCGTTAGAGTTTAAACATTCCGTCATAAAAGAAGTAATTGAAAATTCGATTATAAATAATAGTAAAGGTTACGTTTGTATTGTAGATGCAAATGTATTGACTATTGCACATAAAAATGAGGATTATTGCAATGTTTTAAATAGATCTATTGTGAATAGTTGTGATGGAAGTTCTATTGCTATGCTCGCAGGTTTTGTTCATAAGAAAAAGTTTAGAGCTTGGAATGGGCCTGATATTTTTAGTTATTATGTAGAAAAAAAATATAATCAGTTATTATTGGGTAGTAATGATAAAACTCTTGAAGAAATAAAAATAAAATTGAAACAAAAAAGTATTGATAATTTTCATATTTCATCCTTAGCTTTACCATTTATGTCTGTTGAAGAATTTGACTACGTAGAAATTTCAAGAAAAATTAATGAATTAAAACCTAATATAATTTGGGTTTCACTTGGCGCTCCTAAGCAAGAGATATTTATGAGTAAACTTGAACCATATTTGGTAAAAGGAATAATGTTTGGTATTGGAGCTGCATTTAATTTTTATGTAAATAAAATAGCTCTTCCAAAGGCAAGATTTGGCTCTTTGAGATTTATTTGGATTAGTAGACTTATTACTGAACCAAAAAAACAATTTACAAGAATTATTCCTTATATAAAATTAATGCCAAAGTTATATTGGAGAGAAAGAAAACTATTTAAGAATAAAAAGTGACCTATGAGTTTGAAATTATTAATAACTGGTTCTAGCGGCTTTGTAGGGAGTAATCTTTCGGTATATTTAAAACAATTGAAATTATACAAGATAGTTGCATTTAAAAGAAAAGAAATAAACATTAATTTAACCAACATAGATATCATCATTCATTTAGCAGGCAAAGCCCACGACTTAAAAAATATTTCACAACCTAAAGATTATTACGAAGCCAATTATGTGTTGTCAAAAAAGTTGTTTGATGCTTTTTTAGTTTCATCCGCTAATGTTTTTATATTTATGAGTTCTGTCAAAGCAGCGGCAGACGAAGTAGCTGATATCCTATTTGAGGACACAGAAGCAAAACCCAAGACTCATTATGGTATGTCCAAACGTCAAGCCGAGTTGTATATTTTATCAAAAAAAATACCTCCAGGGAAAAGAGTTTATATTCTAAGACCCTGCATGATTCACGGCCCTGGCAACAAAGGTAATTTGAATTTATTATATCAATTAGTAAACAAAGGTCTGCCTTGGCCATTAGGGCGGTTTAATAATCTGCGTTCTTTCTTGAGTATAGAAAATCTTTGTTTCGTTATAAAAGAATTACTAAAGAATGAAACAATTTCTTCTGGAATTTATAATATTGCAGATAACCTACCTTTATCTACTAACAATTTAATCCAAATAATCGGACAAAGTTTAGGGAAAAACCCCAAAGTTTTAAATATCTCCACTTCTATTGTCCAGAAAATAGCTAAATTAGGTGACTCCTTAAATTTACCGATAAATACGGAAAAATTACAAAAACTAACTGATAATTATGTAGTAAGTAACGAGAAAATTACTGCTGCGATAGATGAATTATTACCAGTTACTTCAGAAGAAGGTTTGTTGCGTACTTTTAAATCATTTGATATAAAAAACCAAAATTCAATATAATTATTAAAAAAAATACTTAAAATTATATGCTTAATTTTCTAATGGAGGAGATATAAATAACAATACAATTCCTTAATTATCGTTATGCAACGAAATGAAAATTTCTCTCGCTGTTGGTTTTGTATAGTGAATATGGTCAAGTAGTTTTTTTAGATAAAAAAAAACCTATTGAAATTATAAACAATCATTAAAACTATAAACTATTATTCTTAGGGGTTGCTTAGAAAGCAACACGTTAAAATGAACAAATACGTCTCAAAAAAAATAAGATGATTTTTTGACTTTGTACAAGCTAAAATCTTTCAATATCTTTTATATAATTATATTTTTACAGAACTACCATAATTTTCAAGTTATCAAGAATAAAAAATGAAAGGAATTATATTAGCAGGAGGAAGTGGCACACGATTATATCCTATTACAAAAGGCATGTCAAAACAATTATTGCCAGTATATGACAAGCCAATGATTTATTACCCACTGTCTGTATTGATGTTGGCGGGCATTAAAGATATTTTAATTATTTCTACTCCAGAAGATCTTCCTAATTTTGAAAAGCTATTGGGTGATGGTTCTGAAATAGGCATACAAATCTCTTATGCCGTTCAACCAAGTCCAGACGGCTTGGCACAAGCTTTTATTATAGGTGAAGAATTTATTGGAACTGATGATGTGTGTTTGGTGCTTGGAGACAATATCTTTTATGGTTATGGTTTTTCAGGAATTCTGCAAAATGCTAGAAATAATATATCCGAAGGTAAATCAACGGTATTTGGGTATTATGTAAATGATCCTGAACGCTATGGGGTAGCAGAATTTGATGGTGAAGGAAATGTAATTACCATTGAAGAGAAGCCTGATAACCCTGCATCTAATTATGCAGTGGTTGGATTGTATTTTTATACAAACGATGTGTTGCAGATTGCTAAAAATATAGTTCCTTCTGATAGAGGTGAATTAGAAATTACCTCAGTAAATCAAGAATATTTAAAACAAAAAAAATTAAAAGTAGAATTGTTAGGAAGAGGTTTTGCTTGGTTAGATACCGGAACGCATGATTCTTTAATGGAAGCGGGCCGGTTTATTGAAACCATTGAAAAACGTCAAGGATTAAAAGTAGCTTGCTTAGAAGAAATTGCTTACACAATGAATTATATTGATGCAGATCAAGTAAAAAAGTTAGCGAAACCTTTACTTAAGAGTGATTATGGGCAATATCTTTTAAATCTAGTAAAATAGATGAAGTTTATAAAAACAAGCATAGAAGGGCTTATGATCATTGAACCAAGGGTATTTGGAGATGAAAGAGGCTATTTTTTAGAAAGTTACAATGAAAAAGAATTTGAAGAAGTAATTGGGAAGGTATCTTTTGCACAAGACAACGAATCAAAATCTTATAAAGGGGTCTTAAGAGGCTTGCATTTTCAAAAACCTCCTTTTGCACAAGCCAAATTGGTTCGCTGTATAGAAGGGCAGGTGTTGGATGTTGCAGTAGATATTCGTGAGGGGTCAAATACTTATGGACAACATGTTGCATTTGAACTATCAGGAGAGAATAAAAAACAAGTATTCATTCCAAGAGGTTTTGCACATGGTTTTTTAGTGCTAAGTGATACAGCTACCTTTGCTTATAAAGTAGACAATACCTATGCGCCAGAATTTGACGCAGGTATTCAATGGAATGATTCAATATTAAATATCCAATGGGGTCTAGGTGAAAGCGAAGTTTTTGTTTCAGAGAAAGATTCAAAACTTCCATTTTTTCATGAATTTGAAACACCCTTTACCATTGAAAGCTTTTTTAATCGTTAATTATGAATAAAATTATAGTATTAATTCTGTTAATTTTATTAACTCCATTATTACTTTTGATTTGTACTG
>Ga0209532_1001160_pt1 | contig 21158 bp, 21 predicted proteins | sample COG_02_FD_184746 | JGI IMG/M metagenome (GOLD analysis project Ga0209532, IMG submission 184746) | Pelagic Microbial community sample from North Sea - COGITO 998_met_02 (SPAdes) (version 2) | ecosystem: Environmental > Aquatic > Marine > Neritic zone/Coastal water | place: Helgoland, sampling... | reverse complement strand
GTGAAAAATGACAATGCATCTATTACCAATTTACTACAACAATAATAGTACTAAAAAGAAAAAGCCTTTCCGCAAAGCAGGTTGGCAAAAAGCTCAAGCTGAACACGATAAGTGGCTTATGGATAGAGGTGTACATCCATCACAGCTTAAGAATAAAAATAAAGATTCAGGTATTAGTGCTCCTAATTATAAAGAGCATTCACGTTCTCTACCAACAAGCAACTACACTGGTAAAGTTGTTGGTAAGTCTAAAACAAATGCGTACACAGGCACGTTCATTACAGGTATTGCCACCATGCACAAATCTAACATGGTACCTGTAACTAAAGATGCAGATCCTAAAGAGTACTCAACAATGAGGAGAAATTAATTTGCATTTTATGCATTTTTTCCTTTACATTTCTGTAAAACTGGTGTATAATAATACTATAAAATTAAAAAGGGAGTTTAATTTATGGCTAATTTAAATAGAATGATAGATGATCTAGAAATGCTATCAATAGAGGAGCAAGATGAACTTGCTCAGAGACTTCTAGATAGAAACAGTGGACTGGCTGTTACTCTATCAACCAAGATTAACATAGCTCATCAGGATAAGTTTTATACTGATTCTGTGGCACAATCCGTATTGGATCTTCAGTAATGAAGAATCCTATTGCTAAATACTTAATGTGTGCATTTGCCTATTATCAGCTCGATACTAACTTAATTCCAGATAGTGAATTCGATCAGTTAGCAAAAGACATTCTTGCAAATTACGACAACATTGAGCATATGCATAAGCATTTAGTAACTAAGAAAGATTTAGATGCTGGTACATACCTTGGAGAATATCCAACCATTGTACGCAGCGCAACACAACAATACATTAACGACAACAACATATAAATGGGAGTTTAATATGGGACTACAAGCACTAAAAGGTAAAAAGACTAAAAAGAAAGTATTAAGGGCAAGAGCTAGAACTGGTTTAGCTGGTGTACCAATTGATAAAGGATTTGACGCAGTCAAAGATTATTTTCATTTACATGTCGATAAGAAAGATTGCATAAGCCAAGTTAAGACATGGGTTAAGAAAAACTTTCCCCAACCATCTAAATATATTTTAGCTAATTCTGAATATCATTTTACTATGACACACCATGCAGCAACAGCTTTCTGGTACAATAATGATTTACATAAAACGGTTGAGTCTGATAAAGCTCCTGATTTCTTATCACATTTGTTTGATAGAATGATACCATTAATTGAAAAAGGTAAAATCATTTACAAAGAAAAGCAAGCTGAAAGAAAAGCTAAAAGTAATATAATTACTATATCACCTCAAGAAAAATTAGTACGTAAGATTAATAATACTATTATGCAAGAATTACTTGAACTAGAAGACAAGTGGATCGATGGTGACGAAGCCACAATCAATATATATGATAGATTCAAGTACCACGGCCTAACGAATACAGCTATAAGCCACGTTAAGCCTATGATTGAGGGTTGGCTCCTTGACTATGAGGATGCTTATCACAAACGATGTGATCAAGCAGTTGAAGGTTACTCCCACCTAAAAAGGTCAACTCTCAATCAACGAATTAAAATATGCACTACAATGTTGGAAGATCTTGAAAGAATAAGATCAGCAACTAAAGCATCAAGAAATGTTAAAGTCAAAAGACCCAAATCAGTTGACAAACAAGTTGCTAAAGTGCAGTACAAAAAAGAAGATAACGATTTTAAAATCGTATCTATTAATCCAATTCAAATACCTACAAAGGCAAGGTTATATGCATTCAATACTAAAAGCAAAATGATTATTGAATATGTTACCGAAAGTGTCAATGGATTTGAAATATCTGGTTCAACCATTAAGAATATTACGCCAGGTTTAAGTAGAACGGTGTGTTTACGTAAACCACTTGATTTCTTACCGATTGTTTTACAGAAAACTCCAAAGCAGATAAACGATGCTTGGGGAACTCTTAAAACAAAAACAAAAGTACCTAATGGAAGACTCAATAAAGATACAATTTTACTAAGGGTTTTAGACAAATGAAAATAGAAGAACAATTTTTAACAAAGTCTAAATTTACAAAGCTTATCGAAAGTACAGTAGCTGAACTTAAGATACCTTATATGGACGCTATACTAAAAGTGTGTGAAACTAATGATATCGAAATAGAAGATATCAGAAAGTTCATATCACCTATTATTAAAGATAAGCTTGAAGCAGAGGCAATGGATTTAAACTTTTTACCAAAAAAGAATTCCATTGACTTATCACTATTTGAGTAGTCGTATATATAATACTACACAATGTAATAATACAGTTAATATTTCAGCAAATAAGGAGACAATACTATGTCATTTGAAACATTAAAACGCAATCGCGGTTCTAACATCAATAAAATTATAGAAGCAGCACAATCTGTCGGCGGAGGAGAACAAAAGTCTTACGTAGATGAAAGAGTGTGGAAACCAACAGTTGATAAAGCAGGCAATGGTTATGCCATTATCAGATTTCTTCCGGGTAAAGACGGTGCAATACCATTTGTAAGGTATTGGGATCACGGCTTTAAAGGTCCAACTGGTTTATGGTATATTGAAAACTCACTTACATCAATAGGTCAAACTGATCCAGTTGGTGAATTGAATTCAAGGCTTTGGAATTCTGGTATTGATTCCGACAAAGAAAAAGCAAGATCTCAAAAAAGAAGATTACATTATGCTACAAACATATATGTAGTTCAAGATCCATCAGCACCTCAAAACGAAGGTAAGGTATTTCTATATAAATTTGGAAAGAAAATCTTCGATAAGATTATGGATAAAATGAATCCAGAGTTTGCAGATGAAACTCCAATGGATGCATTTGATTTTTGGGAAGGTGCCAACTTCAAACTTAAGATAAGAAATGTAGAAGGTTATAGAAACTATGATAAATCAGAGTTTGCTTCTCCATCTCCTTTCCTTGAAAGTGATGAAGCTAAACTTGAAGAAGTGTACAACCAAATGCACGATATTACTGAGTTCACTAATCCAAAGAACTACAAAACATATGATGAACTTAAAGCTAAATTGATGAGAGTTCTTGGTGAAGAAATGAATGCAGGTTCATATTCAGTAAAAGAAGAAATCAAGATGAATGATCCAGTAGCTGCAATGGAACCTGTTACCGTTGAAGAAATCAGCACTGAGGATGAAGATACAATGTCTTATTTTGCTAAACTAGCAAAGGAAGATGCTTAGAATAAACCAGTTGCATTAGCGCTGGATTTACCAAATAATATTCTAGGATCATTGGCGCCGGATGAGTTAATAGCAAATCCGGCGCTGTTTGTAATATTACCCGAATTTACAGTGTTTGTAGAAATAATATTGCCACCGTTACCAGTTGGATCCATTGTAGATGCGGCTGGTGGTAAATTTTTAAAGTAATCTGATAGTGCACTGGTTAAATCTTTCTTTTTTATTTCTCCACCAATTGTAGCTTTAGTTGATCGTATACCTTTGCGTGAAGTAAACGCAAGTTTGTCATCGAACTTTGCAGGTTGATCAAAATCCAGCATTACTGCACCTTTACCTTCGAAAAAATCTAAACTTTTTTTAGAAGTAGGCCCTTGTCCTGATACGGCATTTTGCTTTTGTTTATTTTCCTCATTTTCCGCTCTCATGTCATCTCCAAATAAAGCTTCTGTAATACCAACTGCTGCTAATGGAACTAATATAGCCGCACCTGTTGCGGATGTCATAAGTCCGAACGCTCTTTTTGAACCGGTCTTTAGTAAACCAAACATTTTTGCTAAAGAGCTTTGACCACCTGCGTTCGGTATTGCTCCTTTAGATACTCTAGAAATTGCTTTACCTGATACGCCCGGCGCGGCATTTTTCATCTTCATTCCTTTATATAAACCATAACCGGTTGCGGCTGTAGCAGCTGATCCAATAAAGCCAGAAGGATCACCAACATCATTGCCCATTAACATATTGATAGCTGCACCGCTTCCAGCAATTGCCATTATAGCTAATCCTGCAGGAGTCATTAGTAATCTTTTACTTAAAGCTAAAACAAGTCCAGCCATTTTACCCGGCATTAAGAGCGTAGCTACTCCACCTACGAGTAACATTGCCTTTCCTATGTCTCCAGCTTTATCTTCACTTGTTCCTTCAATTAAATTATTAATACTCTTTAATCCACTACCTACAGCGTCAGCTATTCCTGTGAATATTCCTGATAATTTAGGAAATTGAATACCTAGCTTTCCTAAATTGTCTAGTAACTTACCTGCTTCTTCGTCTACTGTATCATTTGTTAACAATGCTCCGAGTGCAGCACCGATTAATCCGAATTTAGGACCAAGTAAAAACCCAAGAGCTCCACCTTTTATAGCTCCGCCTAGCATGTCTTTAACTTCTTTTTTTGCATCAGGCCCAGCTAGCATTTCAGCAATTTGATCACCAAACATAAATCCAAGACCAGCAATACCTCCTCTAAAAAGCTTAGATCCGAATAGACTTGTTAAAAATACTCCAGCAAGTCCTACTGGTAATATTTTACCTAGTCCTCCAAATAAACCTTTACCTAAATCTAATCCTTTCTTACCTGCTCCCAATGCAAATCCACCAGCTGCTTTAGCACCATCTCCAACACGACTTAGGATGGAAGCTTTTTTGCCAGTCTCTCTTTCGTCTTCTATTTCTTTTCTTCTATCATCAGCATTCTTATCTTTAACGAATTCAACAAAGGAAGAGATTCCTTTATTAGTTTCTTTCTGTTCTTTTGCTACACTTGATAGTGCTAAATTAGTAATGCCTAAGGTTGCATTGACTTCTGCTAGTGTTGTTGTCATCTTCCCTGCCTTTGTTCATCTCGAGCTTTTTCTTCTAAATGCTCGTTTAGTAACATTAAATATACCTCTCTCTCCCACGGTAACATTTCTTCTAAGTCTGATAAAGAATAGTTGAAATGTTGCATCATCAAAAAATTAGTCTTGAAGTAATTCTCCAAGGTTTCATGAGAGAGGTTAATTAAAAAAAATCTTGTAAGCCTTTCAGTTCTACAGTGTTTTTATGATTACACTTTACACAATTAAAATCTTGTTGATGTGTTATAGTTGGCATATCTTCGACGAATTGTGTAATTTTAGTCAATTGATTATTAGTTAAAGAGTTTATGAACTTTTCAACTTCAGTAATAGGTTCTTGACTAATAATAATATTATCATCACCGGATTGAACAGAATGCATACAACTCATTATAGAGTTAAATAAAACTTCGGTTTGTGAACCATCTTTTTTAAGATAATCCGGATTAGCTATCATATCTTTATATGTTGGATATTTCATTTCAACACTTACTAAATCCGTTATTGGAATAGTTTTTGATTTAATTTTAGATGATTGCATTGTGATATCTTCTAAATTTATTTTAACTTCATTTTGCTCATTACATTCTACACATGCAGAAAGTATAGTAGCAGTTTCACCAACTGATTTAGCCCTTATTTGAGTAAAGATATAATCAACATCAAAAGTTGCTAGTTCGTTAATCTTTAACTCAGGTACGCATGCTTCTATAGAATTTAACATAGAATTTAAAATCTGTTTAGGATCTTGAGATTCGTATGCAATCAATAAACTTTTCTGCTCTTTTACAAGAAACGGCCTAAATTTAAATGTTTCTTGTGATGAAGGTACTACTACCTCATACATTGGTTTATCATTAGATAATATTGGCAACGCCATGTTTCACTCCTTATATTATATCAATTCCGCCGAGAGGTGTATCAATATCCATATTGATAAAGTTTTGTCCACCACTGGCTCTTCTCCAGTTTGTATATGCAAATGTAACTGTTAATTGCACTAAACCGTCGAGTTCATTGTTCAATTCAATCGCACTTGATGCTATAGGGAAAGCTTCAAGTAAATCTACTGAATAGACACTTCCTCCGCCGAGACCAGCATTAAATCTTATTGGTCCGACTTGTTTGCTAAAACCTTTCAATGGTTGTCTTAATTGATGTATAGTTACTGTTTTAGCATATTCGTTCTTGTAGTTAGATGCTTGTCCAAACTCATCGAGTATTGTACTTCTCCAACTATCAAAATAATCTTTTATTCCGTAATCATTCATTAAATAAAATGTCATGCTTACATCATCTACAGCATATCCGTAAGCTACTTTTTGAAATTCCATTCCAATTCTTCTATCATTAGTGAGTACTTGTTTTGCTGGCATGGTTGCATTTGAACATAATATGTTTAATTCTCTTGGACTTGCTCCTCCACCCATTCCACTGAATGCACCTATTATACCATTTAGTAAACCACCACCGACTCCTACAGTAGGTAATGTAACTAAAAACTTGTTAGGTCTTGCAAAACCTAACTTGGTATTCATTAACGCCTTAATATCTTCAATGCTATTAGCCATTTACTTTCATCCTTGAATTCTGATAGACTGTTCCTGCAGATGCTTTCTCCCATTGTGCAGTAGGTAAAAATGCTGCTATTTCCCATTCAGGTGCAGGCACTTCAGCAAATCGTGATTTGACGTGTGCAAGCAAGTAATGTTTGAAACATGGTTGAAAATATCTCATTTTCCGTGCACCCTTTAACAAATCGTATGTTAATTTAAATCTCGTTGATTCATCATATTTTTTATTATTGGTTGCTTCTAATAATGCATCTAAGAACTTTGCTCTCAATACTGGAGGAAGATAATGTAAATTGATTCCTCTGAATCCGCCAGGTGCTGGTTCAACTGGTATAGTTAATGGAAACCTGTCATAGAAAGGTAGTTTGTCTTTATGCTTAGGATCATAAAAATACATAAACATAGAACCATAACTGTGAGATGCTCTACGATTAATTTCATCTTCTCTCATTAAAGCATCACGATTTACTCTCGTAAGTCTTTGAATTCTTTTACGAAACCAATCACGTGATTCTTGTGTACGAGGATTAATTCCTGCACGAAAAGCTTCAAGTTCTAGTTTTTGAAATAAGTTACTCATAAGACTATTTATAACTTTTTTCTACGCTTTTTTCGAAAAGGTTTGTATGGTGTTAGCTTCTTCAGTTTTCCAGGAACTGGTCCTTTTAGTAACTTCATTTCTTGTAATGTTTTTTCCGTCCATATTTGAAATTGCCAGCCACGATCCCTTGCGTATTCTGTAGCTGCTTCCCACTTATTCATGTTCTTAACATATGATAAACCTTCAGATATATACTGCTTAGTTCTTCGCGGGCCCGTGGGTGGAAGTGTTTCTTTCTCAGGTTTTATCTCAACTAGTAATGTTTTATCTTCAAACACTATTTTCATATCAACAAAATATCTGTGATATCTTTTATCTACTTCATAGTAATACGGCACTACAATTTCTTCAGAACTCCATTGCTTTACTTTAGGATTCTTGTCGCACCACTGAAATGCAGCCTTCTCCCACAACGACCTATATATTATATTGGACGTGTCACCCCTGTACTTGGATGCATTTTTGATTGTATATCTACCTGAATAAGCCATGTTTTTTGTTATAAATAGAAAAATAATATTTAATTATATCTATAAGGATTATCATGTCAGATATAGGATTAACAGGACTTTCAACAACGGCTCTTAGTAGAATCGGACCTAATGGAGAAACTCTAGCCGGTGGTGTTAATGATACAACATCGAGCTTATCACCGTTTGGACCTGGTGGTAAAGCTGTAAACGAAGCAGGCGAATTAATAAAAAGTGTAGATGCTCCAGATATATCTGGGCTAGCAGATGTTGCACGAAATCTTTTAGGAGGTTTATTTGGTGGTGGTAGAAAAGTCGATTTAAAATATCCGCTTGAAACTGAAGGCGGAGCATATCAAGCACGAGTTCAATTTACAATGTATGAAATGAAATTAGATCAAGATGGAAACACACAAAAAGCATTTGGTAAAGTATCGACTGATAACTCTAAAGGCACTAAATCTGTTGCAAAATCTGATGATCAAAAAAATCAATTCATGGTAGATGATTTTGGTGATAACAACCCATTAGGACAAGTTGATTCATATGGTGGAGGTGTTGCAACACCATCTGGAAAGAGCAATAATAACGCAGATGCATCTGGTGCAGAAGCTACAATTTCAGACACAAGATTGACTTCACAGTTTGGAAGGACGTTTGATAGTTTAAATGATAAATTAAATGATGTAAAAAAATCTGATGAAGCGCGTTTTATAGGTAATACTTTATCTGGAAGATTAAGACCACACAAAGTTCAAGGTGCACCTGTAGTAGATATGTACTTTCCTCTTACAATGCAATTCAACGATAACGCGCAATATGACAATGCACCTCTTGGAGCTTTAGGTGCTGGTGTTGAAGCTGCACTTCAAGGTGGCCAAGGTGCATTAGAAGCAGCAATAAGCGAAGCAGGTAAATCTTTCACTAGTATTATTGATGTTGCAACTGGTAATGATGAACTAGGTAATACAGCATTTAAGTTAGGTGCAGCTCGAGCGATTGATAAAGTTAGTGGCATTTCGTCTGGTATAGCTAATGCTTTAACACTACAAAATAGAACAATTATTAATCCTAATATAAGAGCGTTATTTAGAGGTGTAGGCTTAAGAGAATTTACATTTCAATTTAAAATGATAGCTAGATCTCAACGTGAATCTGAAGAAGTAAGACAAATTGTAGAACATTTTAGAGAACAAATGTATCCAGGCGTTTATGAAATAGGAACAGCTGACATTGGATTTAAATTTCCAAATATGTTTCAAATAGATTTTAAGTACAATGGTAATAACAATAGGAATATTCCTAAAATACATAAGTGTTACTTAAGAACAGTAAGTACAACAATTAATCCAACTGGCGGAGCAATGAGAAGAGATGGTGCACCTAATGAAATAGATTTGACTTTAAGCTTTGTTGAGCATAAAACACTTAATCAAAAAGATATTAGGGCAGGTTACTAATGCAATACTTTAAAAACTTTCAAAAGATCAATTACCGCTATGGTAACGAAGCTGGTCCAGTAATAACACAAAATTTAAGTAAATATGTAGATATTGTAGATCAAATAAAAAATGATATATCTTTTTTAACTTTTTATAATATACGAGAAGGGTATAGGCCTGATCAAGTATCTATAGAACTTTATGGTACACCACTACATTACTGGACATTTTACTTGTTAAATGATAATATAAGACAACAAGGTTGGCCTCTAGTTAATAACGAATTTCAAACTTATATCAAAAAGATATTTCCAAACACTGTATTAACTACTAGGGAAAACATTTCAACTAAGTTTAAAGTTGGTCAAACTGTTTCAGGTAATACTTCTGGTGCATCAGGAAAAATCATAAGAAGAAATCTTGATCTAGGTCAAATTGTGATTGAAGGCAAAGCTTCTTTTTCAACATCAGGTGAAACGATTACTTCTACAAATAGTGCAAGTGTTCTCGAATCATTATCGATTGTTTCTACATCTGATGAGCATAAAGCAGCTAACTATTATACTGACACTTCTAGTGCAATTGTTGATTTGGGAGTTGATGAATCAGGTAATTTACTGGCTCCTGGTGCAACTAAGAATGAAATAACTAATGAACAAGCTTACTACAATGTAAATGAGAGCTTAAGGCTGATAAGAGTCATAAGACCTAACCTAATAAATACATTAGTAACTAGTTACAAAAAAGCAATAAGAGAATAATGTGTCTGAATTTGCAATTGATGCTCAAACCGACTATCAAATAATATCTGCGGTTATAACCAACAGTGATCGATCGCCTAATTTCGAAGCTGATGTTAAAAGACTAATATCTTCATTTCAGATATTCGAACATATCGATAATCCGTATTTAACAGCTGAGGTTGTTTTTGTAGATACGAACAATATAGTTCAAGATATAGATTTTCAAGGTGGAGAAAAGCTAACATTATCGATAGCTCAAGCTGAAGAGATTAATGAAGGATCTTTTATTACAAAAGAATTTCTAATTGATAGAATAGAAAAAATTGTAAAAATTGACGAAGCTTCAGATTCGATTATGATTCACTGTATAGAATATCATACATTTAAATCGTCATTGCAAAATATAAGTAGGTCTTACACCGGTAGTCCAGGTTCTATCATTAATAAAATTATAAGCGAATATCTCGATAGAGAACTTTTAGTTTTAGGCGATGAATTGATTACTGATTTAAAAGTTATAATACCAAATTTAAATCCTATAGAAGCAAGCAATTGGTTAAAATCACGTGCATTAAGTCAAACTGGTATGCCATATTATTTATATTCTGTATTAGGCACTGATAATTTAATAATGAGAGATTTAGGTTCAATATTAGAAGATCAAGTAATTAACACTGGAGCTCCATTTATATACGCACCTAGTTTAGCTACAAACTCTATTAGTAATGCTAAACATTATAATATTTTAAATTTTAAAATAGCAGACACAGAAAATTTACATTCACTCATAGACGATGGGTTTGTTGGAGCAGAATATTATTTCTATAATACTATGACAGCAGTTCCATACAGAGTTAAGTTCGATGTAGAAGATGTGTTTCAAGAATTAGCTTCAAATAATTTATTAGGTGGCAGAAATGAAAGATATGTGTATGCACCTGAATATAAATTAAATGATAAAAATATTTCTACATATAGCGCTAGATCCATAACACAGATATCACAATCAGGTGCATACGTAAATGGATTACAAAATTTTAGAAGTTTACATGATGATGACAACGCAGGAAATCATAGAAAAAAAATAATATCAGGAGCTTTAAAATCGTTTTTAAGTAAATCGCCTATTGAAATAACTGTAAGAGGCCGAGAGTTTTTAACTGGAGATGAAAACTACACTATAGGAAAAATTATAAGAATATTATTTGTAGATAATGAAAGCTCAGCACAAGGGAGCGACATAATAAAATTTGATACTAAAAAATCAGGTGATTATGTAATTGTTTCAGCAAAACACGCATTCGAATCTTTTTACACTACTACATTATTGTGTGGTAGACTTGCTTCGTTAGAAGAGGATTTTTCATTATGAGTCAAATCTTTTATGGTGATCACAGCAGATGGTTTATAGGATTAGTTATAGATGTAAATGATCCACTTAAACTCGATAGAGTTAAAGTTCGTATACAAGGTATACATACTCCAGATACTACATTAATACCTAATCATGATTTACCTTGGGCTCAAGTTGCGATACCTGTAACAGAAGGCGGTAGTTCAGGTTTAGGTGCTAATAGTAGTTTAAAACCAAGAGCACAAGTATACGGTATATTTTTAGATGGAAGAAATTCACAATTGCCTTTAGTTATAGGATCAATACCTAAGATAGAAACTTATGCAAACCAAAGCGGTGATGCTGATCCGTCATATCCATCATTAAATAAAAAATCTGGAATAGGAAATATAGACTTGGACTTAGATGGAAACACTAACATTGAGAAAGCATTTAATTTTTTTGTTTCAGAAGAAGGTGGCGATTATACAGTAGAGCAAGCTTGTGGTATTATAGGTAACTTTTGTGTTGAATGTGGTCCATCACTTGACCCAACAACAGTATCAGGATTTCAAGGCGAAGGTTCAGTTGGAATAGCACAATGGAATCCAGCGCAAGCAGCTGGTAATAGACTAGGTCAACTAAGAGAATATTCATCTAACTTAGGTTTAGACCATTTAACGCTAGGTGCACAACTATTATTTACTAAGTACGAACTTGAAACATTTAACTACTTAGGTGATGGCCCGTTAAGAAAATCAACTACAGTCAAGAGAGCAGCTGAGTTATTTCAAGATAATTATGAAAGACCTAATAAACAATTTGCACACACAGAAAAAAGAATAAGCTACGCAAAAGAAGTATTCGATAAATTGGTGAACGTATAATGGCAACTAAAATATTTTTAAATTCTAATAAACTTCAGATACCTGCAGGATCTCTTCTTCATAGTGTAAGACTCAGAACTGACTATACTGAAGAAGAACAAAAACTACTAAATTTAAAAAGTCCTGAGTACACATCTCTCAGTGAAGGTATACAATATAAGTATAATGAAACTGCAGGTATAATAAACCTAATACAAGCATACGATAAAGTTGAAGCTTCATTCACTGATACTGGATTTGCACAGAGAGATCAGTTTGGTCAATTGATTTCTAAAGAAGATGTCAATCAAGCGGCTAAAAACAATCAACCTTTCTTTTCTACAAAATTAGAAAATACACAAACAAATAAAATTAGTAACGAAGGTACAACCATTGGTAATTTAAAAGAAGTCAATGGGTTTAAATCTTTAACACCATTTGCTAAAGAAAGTGAAACAATAACTAAAAGAGCAATGCCAGTTAAACTAACTGGATCAGCCGGCGATGGGAGTTTAACATTAAATACTACTAATGCATCTCAACTCACGAGTATATTCGGTGTTGCACCTGCAGCTTCAGGTTCATTGAAAAAAATAGTTACCAGTGGATCTCCAGCATCTTTACTTAAACAAATGCAAAAAAACTTTTCAAATCTTTCTCCACAGAAAATAAGAACATATGCATCAAATGTTTCTATAAGTCCATCAAGGACTATTGAATCTTTAAAACCAGAAAACAATCCTTCAACTGTTGCTGTACAAACTTCATCAAAGATTTATAAAGATAAATTAAAAGACAAATTGAATTTAGCGGGCTTCAACTTAAATCCACTTGCAGCATTTTCTGGATTAGGTAGAAGTAAACAAAATTTAGGTGCACAATTTGTAGCTGGTTTGTTAAATAAAGTATCAAGTGCATTTGGTGATATTAAAAATGGAATATCTGGAATTGCCGGTGCCGCTTTAGATTTAATTGAATCTGGTGGAGGTCAAACTAATGTGGCTGATTATATGAGTAGAGGAAACTTAGTAAGTGTAGGTGCACCGAAAATATCATATGTATTGCAAGATCAAAATGCATTTTCTGGATACGCAACACCTGAAAGTTACGAATTTACTTTTGTTAGTTCTGTAGAAGAATTAATTACAGAATTTAAGAGTTGCAATAGAGGTCCAAAGAATAATGGTGATGATTTTATAGGAGGATTATTTATTCATGAACCTGCAAAATACACCGGTCCTCCAGAAAAAGCTAATGCTAAAAGTATGCAAGAGTATGTTAAAAAGGCTCAACTACGCGTATTAACAAGAGAAATTGAAAATACGAATACTGCGTCTGATGGAAAAACTGCTGCTGAAACGGCACTCGAAAGAATATCAATAAGACCTAATGAATACGGAATAAATTCTCATTATGTAATTTTAACTGATGGTAGCTTACAAAGAGCAAGACCTATAGATAAAACTCGTACACCTATAGCATATCCAAGATTTTATAAAACTGGTGTACAGCTAACTATACTTTCTGGTGGATCACCTCCTAATTCTAAACAATTTGAAACGTATGATAGATTTTTAAAAGCATGGTTTACGGTATTTCCAGATTGTGGTGTATATGGCAGCAGTGAAGCAAGTGATCGTGTACAAAATACTTTTAATGTAAGGCAAAATGTAAAATCTAAATATAGATTTGTATATCGTTATGATGATCTTACTGATCTTGATGAATTTCCGCCAAAGCTTCAAACAGCAGTAACAAGACCTGCAACTATCGCTAAAACATCATCTACAATATCAAAACCAGTATCTTATGCAGAAGCAAACAAAACTATCACAGATCTTGCAGAAAGTAAAAGATTTAATAATGATGTTAATGGAATGTTTAAGAAAGCAGGTGCTGCATTAGCATCTTTAAATGGTGATAGCAGAAATGCAATCAGTGATAAATTTGGTGCAGAAAATTTACCTGATGGAGATTTAAAAGCAAATTTCGATACGGATTATAAAGCAGCTCAAGCTAAAATGAAAGAAAACAATAAGTTGATTAATAATATTGTTAATAAAGTTAATACAGATGCGAACAGTGTTAAAACTCTTGGGTCTACTTTAAAACAAAATAGGAGTACTTAATGGCTGAAATTGATGATATAGATCCTAGTGAACTTGAATCGATAGCAAATCCAGATGATGGAAGATCCGATCCAGATAAAAGATTTCCAAGACGAGAATATGTAGGTGTTTCTGGTGTAAACAATATTGCACGTGGAACACGAGTTGCTAATGTGTATATCGGCGGAAGTGTACCCGGTGTTGATTTAGAATTAAATGATGAACCTTCTACGCAATATCCAGAAAATCAAGTCAAAGAAACTGCATCAGGCCATATTATAGAATATGATGATACTAATGGCCGTGAAAGAGTAATGATTCGACATAGAACAGGTTCAGGCGTAGAGATGCGTGCAGACGGAACTGTAATTTATAGTTCTACAAACAATGCATTAAGAATTGTAGCGGCTAATGAAAAAGTCATTGTTGAAGGCGATGGTGAAGTAGTATACAACGGTAATTTAAAAATGAAAGTTGCAGGCGATTTTGATTTAGAAGTTGGTGGTGATTTTAACGTAAATGTTGTAGGTGATAAAGAAGAAATCATAAAAAGTAATTCAATACAAAGCGTCACTAAAAATAAAACTACAGACATAGGTCAAAACAAAGCTGAAACAGTTTTAGGTACAGATACACAAACAGTCTTAAGTGATAAAAACCAAATTATAAAAGGAAACTATGAAACAAATGTTGAAGGATTTATTGAGTTAGATGCAGCCGGCACGCTTATTATGACTACTGAAAAGAAATTTATTGCAACATCACCAGACGTAAATATTAGTGCTAGAAGTCTTACACTCGCAGGTGATAGCGGAACTATCGGTGGAGACGAAATAGTTTACTACGGTCATACCGCGCATATACCAAGAGTAAATTCTACATCTATGCATGCAACTTTCTTTGCAGCTACAGGAGGAATGTCAGCTCCAACATTCAATGGTAATTTATCTGGTAACGCATCTACAGCAGGCACTGCAGGTGCAATAGGTGCAGGTAGTAGTCAATCTCCAGCTACTGTCACAACTGCAACAGATAAAAACACTGACAGGCCGGACACTACAGTTTTAAATTCTATAATAACATCACCAGAATATGGTGTTAGACAAGTTGAAATAGATACGTTTGACGATTTAAAATTTACAGTTGATAGAAGTAGAAACTATGGTGGAATAACCGTGACTGATTTGAATGCAAAATCTACTAGATCAAAGTTACGTGATCCTAAAACTCTTGCTAATGAAACATTTGTTGGTGAGGTAATATCAGAAGGATTAGTTTCAAAAGATTTTGCAAACACTATACCTCCACAATTTGGAAAGTCAGTTAGCATTAAAGATAAATCACAAAGAGGAAGTGAACCTATGGGACCTTCTAATCCTAAATCGAAAGTATATCAAACATAATGGCACTTACGTTAGACATAATACCAGACGCTCAATACGACCCTACATTTCAATCTGAAATAACAGGACGTACACGATTAGCACAAAGCATTACACTATCTAAATTTTTAGGTAGTTACAGTGATCCTAATAGTTTAAATCATTTAGCAACTCCTGATAAACTATTATTAGCTAAACAATATTACTTACATGCTCAAGTAATGCAGTCAATAAATTCATCGCCTGGTTTACGAGGTGCAAAGGGTTTCGAAAATTTCAGATTAGTAGTATCTGAAGGGTTTTATAGAGAAGGACCGAGCGAAGATTTAGATGTAACTGATGGTATAAATTATTTAAAGACAAATGGAAGAGCTGTAGTGTATGAATTGATTGGTGATGACGGAAAAATAGCATTTGATAAAACATTCGATCTTGCAGTTTATCTTAAAAATAATATAGATTATGATAAGATAATATTAAACTATGATAGTTACAACACGAATGGTAGATTGCATGTTGATATAGTATTAATCATGCCTGAAATAATAGCACCATGGAATGTAACATATAATGAAGTTATTGAAACAAGATTTAATAATGCTGTTCAAGCTACAGGTGAATTTTTAGAAGTTGGTGAAGAAGAAACAACAACTTCATCTGCACCACAACCATTAGATGAATCGAAAGCTTATGCAGTTTATGGTACAAGTAATTTTGGAAATACTTCTGGCCAAAAAGGTTATTTTTATCCAATCTATTTAGATAGTACTAAAGCTAGTGGCTCTGTTCATAAACATACGTTTATAGAATATCCAGAAATAGAGTTTTATATGCCATTGTCTAATCAAAATCATGCTGTTCAGAATTATAATGCAAATATATATACGCTATATCCTTCAAATGAAGTAAGTGCTTCTTCAAGCTCAGGAACTAGTTCTGGCTCATCATCTGCAGGCTTAGGAAATTATTGATGTTTTTATGTATAAATAGAACATATACTTAAGGAAACAGAATGCCTACAAGAGTTTTTTCGAATGAAGATGGGAATCTAAATAAAACCAGTATAGCTGTTTCACGAACACGCGTTGATCAGGATATTGATCTATCATTTGCTGCAAAATTTATAGGATTGGATAGTGATGGAACAAATTTACGTGCAGATGTTTTTAAAAAAACAAGTGGATCTGCTGTAAAACAAGCAGTAAGAAATTTACTATTAACTAATTTCACTGAAAGACCTTTTATGCATAGATTTGGTGGTAACCTTTCTGCTATGTTATTTAGATTGAGTACTGAAATCGATGATGTAAATTTAGAAGGTGATATTGCAAGCGCCATTGAAGCGTTTGAACCAAGAGCTCGAGTAGTAAATATTACGAGTGTAGTAAGCCCAGATAGACACGAAGTAAGAGTTAAAGTAAATTTTTTAATAGTAGCTACTTTACAACAAGATTCAGTAGAATTAAATTTAACAAGGTTAAGATAAATGGCAACAACAATAACATCAACAGATCTCGATTTTGATACCATCAAAACACGGCTCAAAGATTACTTTAAAAGACAAAATGAATTTGCTGATTATGATTTTGAAGCTTCCGGTTTAAGCAACATACTAGATGTATTAGCTTATAATACACACTTTAATGGATTGACAACTAACTTTGCACTTAATGAAAGTTTTTTAAACACCGCACAACTAAGAAGTTCTATTATATCTCATGCAGAAGCTTTAGGATATGTTCCAAGATCTTATGCTTCATCACTGGCCAAGCTCGCAATTACTGTCACTATAACAGATGACAATAGACCGAGCCTTATTACTTTACCAAGAAATACACAATTCACAACTTCAATAGACAGTGTTAGTTATACTTTTCAAACAAGAGAAGCATACACTGCAGTGCCTAATTCGTCAGGAACATATACATTTAAAACATCTCAAGGTTTATCAGATATTCCAATTTATGAAGGAATAGAAAAAACAAAAACATTCTTTGTAGGTGATACAACTGATTCACAAATTTATGTAATACCTGATTTAAGTATGGATACGACTACAATACGTGTTAGAGTATTTGATGATGCAGGTGGTTCTACCTTTGATACTTACACTAACATTAAAGAAGCAACTAGAATAACTGCTGCTTCCACACACTATCAAATTAAAGAAGTACCTAACGGGTATTATGAAGTAATATTCGGAGATGGCATAAGTACAGGTAAAGCTCCAGAAGCAGGTAATAAAATTGTAATAGATTACTTATCTACAAAGGGACCTGATGCTAACGGCGCAAGTATCTTTTCAACAACAGCACAAGTAAATGGCGTTAATATTGTAAGTACTACTACATCAACGGCCGCAGGTGGATCATTTAGAGAAGGCATAGAATCAATCAGACAAAATGCTCCTTTGTATTTTACATCTCAAAGACGAATGGTTACGGCTGAAGACTATACTGCACAAATTTTAACTAATTACGGATCATACATCGATGATGTTACATCTTGGGGCGGAGCAGATAACGATCCTCCGGTTTACGGTAGAGTGTATGTGTCATTAAAATTTAAATCAGATGTAGATGATGCAACTCAGTTAGATGTCAAATCACGAATTATAAGTGAGTTAACAAATAACTTTGCAGTCGCGAGTATCGATACGGTATTTATAGATCCACAAACTACATTTTTGGAATTATCTACTACATTTAACTTTGATCCAGATTTAACGAGTAACACTTCAGGAGCTACACAGGACTTAATACAAACAAACATCAATACATTCTTTTCAAATAACTTGAAAAAATTTGGAAGTGTTTTTAGAAGATCAAACTTATTAACTATTATAGATGAAATAGACGAAGCTATATTAAACACAAGAATGGCAATAAAGGTTCAACAAAGGCTGGTGCCGTCTTTAGGTATAGCCAAGAATTATAATATAAACTTTCCTGTAGCATTGGCTGTATCAGATGATACATTTAAAATTATAACATCTTCAAGATTTACTTTCAATTCAAAAGAATGTACAATTGAAAATAGATTAAACACTAACGTTTTACAGGTAGTAAATACTGGTGGAGGAGTAGAAGTTGATAATATAGGTTCTTACGATACTGCAGCTGGAAGAGTTGATTTAGTTGGATTTAATCCTACAAGTTTTTCAGGAGATGCAATTAAATTCTCAGCTGTTCCTGCAAATCAAAGTACAATACGTCCATTAAGAGCTACTGTTTTAGATGTTGATATTGCAGCCTCAAAGGCATCTGCAGTACTTGATTATCAGGAAACTCAAGTTTCTCTAGGTGGAGGTTCAACCTCAGCAACAACAAGTTCGAGTTATTAATGGCTGAAATTAAATATCATCAAAATCGTAGACCACGTAACTTTCTTCATAGAAAAGTACGTGATGCTTTACCTGAATTTTTTACACAAGATTTTCCAAAGCTCGTTACTTTTTTAGAAAAGTATTATGACTACTTAGATTCAGATGATGTTAGTTCTTTTGACAATCAACTAAGACAAATATATCAAACACGTGATACTCAAGAAGTACCTTCAAAACTTTTAAGTACATTGATATCTGAAATAGCTGCAGGTAATACTGGAGACAACTTCATTGATCCTAATTTTTATGCACAAAGAATACATGAATTGCATAGAACTAAAGGCAGTAGGTTTTCTATCGAAGAATTTTTTAGAGCTTTCTATCAGCAAAATGTAGAAGTAGAATATCCAAAGAATGATATATTCACAGTAGGTCATGATTCAGCTGGACCGCTAAGCAGAATTGGTGCTGAATCGAATAAATTTATTAGAAATAATGCGCTATACCAGATTTATTCTATATTAATAAAAAGTCCATTAGCACAAACTACATGGATTGAACTATATAAAAAGTTTGTGCATCCTGCGGGGTTTTACATTGCAGGTACTGTTCAAACGGATGTAGAAGCTGTAGGAACATTAAGTGCACCATTAGCATCTCCAGATAGTGGTAACCCTGGTGTTATATCATCTGCAGTTATGAGTGCTATTGCACCATTTACTCAAATGACAATTTTATCAGACGGATTATCAATAGACAGTGGAGGGTTTAGATCACAGCTTGGTCAAACAATTGATAAATACCAATCTATACCTGCCAATGAATTAAATACTATCTATGGTAATATCAATGAAATATTAACTGCTAAATCATTTACATTTGATGATAGTGATATAGGTGACAGTGCAGGAACAGCAAGACCAGACTTCTCAATTGCACTAGAAACTATGGATAACGAACAATTTGATTCATCTTTTAATTCATAACGAATGTTTTTGGTATAAATAGAACTATTATTAGGAAAGATTAAATGACTAGACAAAATATAGGCATAGGTAGCTCAGCAAATGATGGTAATGGAGATACATTACGAACTGCTGGCACTAAGATAAATGCAAACTTTGCTGAAGTATATGCATTACTCGGTGGAGGAGATAGTAGTAATCTATCATCACAAATTACTTTAGAAAATGATGCAGTAGTATTTGAAGGTTCTTCGGCTAATGATTTTGAAACAAGATTAAAATCTACAAATGCAACACAAGATAATGTTATAACATTACCAGATTCAACTGGCACAGTTACTCTTAATAATACAATTCAAACATTAACTAATAAAACATTAACAGTACCAACTATAGCATCAATTAAAAACACTGGTACTTTAACTTTACCTACATCAACAGATACACTTGTAGGAAGAGCTACAACCGACACATTAACTAATAAAACACTAACATCACCAACTATAAACACTCCTAAGGTAGGAACATCTATCAATGATACAACTGGTAATGAGGTTATAAAAATAACTGCAACTGGAAGTGCAGTAAATGAATTAACAATAGCAAATGGTGCATCATCAACGGGCCCAACGCTTTCTGCTACAGGTGGTGGAACTAATTTAAACATTATTATGACACCAAAGGGAACAGGTTCTGTTGAACTTAATAAAGCAGCTTTTAGTTCTTCAACTATAACTGCAAATGGTGCGGCAAGTACAGCAGCAACTTTAATAATAGGAAATAAAGGTTCTCAACTAGATGTATCATTAGCGGATGGAACAACTGTAGGTGAATACAAGATTTTTACAAACAAAGGTGCAGGTGCAATGCACGTTACACCAACTAACTTTGCACAAGGTACTAAATTTGTTCTAGCACAGAACGATGGTTGTACTTGTATATGGGACGGATCAAACTGGTTTTTAGTAGGAAACCAAGGTGAAGTAACGGTATCATAAGGAATAGAATATGTCAGCAATAATTACAGACCCATTTAAAAAACAATTCATGCAAAATATATTTGATGAAGTTGAAAACCTTACTGGTAGATACTACATTGGAATTGGAAAGAATGATCAGTGGAATTCTACTGAAACAGTACCAACACCAACAGATACACCTAGGACAATAAGACAAGCACAAGCTGCTCTACAATCAGTAAAGGCTGTTGCTGGAGTATCATACGTAATTCCAAGAAAGAACTGGTCTTCTGGTTCTATATACGATGCCTTTGATGATGACCTTACTGCAATACCTACAAACAGTTATTACGTACTGACTGAAGACAACCAAGTTTACATATGTATACAACAAAGTAAAAATGCAACAGGTGCAGCAAACGTATCAACCGTAAAACCAACAGGCACAACTAACCATGCATTTACAACGGCTGACGGTTATACATGGAAGTTTTTATATGCATTAAGTGCTGCCAGTGCAAGTGCATTTTTATC
>Ga0209532_1001156_pt1 | contig 21225 bp, 22 predicted proteins | sample COG_02_FD_184746 | JGI IMG/M metagenome (GOLD analysis project Ga0209532, IMG submission 184746) | Pelagic Microbial community sample from North Sea - COGITO 998_met_02 (SPAdes) (version 2) | ecosystem: Environmental > Aquatic > Marine > Neritic zone/Coastal water | place: Helgoland, sampling... | reverse complement strand
CAGCGCCGCCATGGCAATCCAAAAGCCGACAAACTCATCCCAGACAATGCCGCCGTGATCATGAACGCCCATCTGGTCCGCGGCGCGGCCACAAATTGTGATGCCCACTACTGCCGCGATCAAGACCACAATTAGGTAGCTGGTGAGAGGCAGTTGGGCCAATAGCCACCAGAGTGGAATCGCGGCCAAAGTGCCCATGGTGCCCGGAGCTTTGGGTGAGAGACCGCTGCCAAAGCCGAAGGCCAACAGCAGAATTGGCGAGCGCAGCAGTTGAGAAAATGTTGGATTAGTGGCCAAAATGGTTATACCCCGGTTTTACAACAGTTAGCAAAGTATCATTTTTATCGATTACCGAGACCATAACAGATGATTGGTCGCCCGGATTTATTGTACCAATTCGTCGAGCATCCAATTCACCTAGGTCAATCAATGCCTCGACGCTTGCTAACTGATCAGCAGCAACAGTAAAGCAGAGCTGATAGTCATCACCACCACAGAGTGCCCATTCCAAGGCATCTAATGGCGACCGTTCCAGTATCTCGGCGGCGATCGGTAACCGCTCGGTTTGAATCACGGCAGTGACGCCACTGGCTTTGCAGATGTGCCCCAGATCAGCCATCAAACCATCAGAAATATCTATGCAGGCACTGGCGATAGAGCGTAATTTTAAGCCCGCCTGGATCTGCGGTTCTGGGCAATAAAATCGCCGAAGTAAACGATCACTGTCATCATGGAGTACGTGATCATTGACAATTATTTCTAGGGCCGCCGCACCATCACCCAGATTCCCGGTCACAAAGACACTGTCTCCAGAACCGGCTCCACCTCGAGTTAAAGCCTCTCCAACCGGAACCTCACCCACTAGGCTAAGGGTCAGGGTTAAAGGTCCGCTAGTGGTGTCGCCGCCCACTAAGGCCACGTCATACTGCTTGGCAATATCACCCAGACCGGCACTAAAGTCAGCTAACCATTCTGCATTGGCTTTGTCCCTAGGTAGGGTTAAGGCAAGAGTGAACCATCGAGGTTTGGCACCCATGGCCGCCATATCGCTGAGATTGACGCAGAGCGAGCGGGTAGCCACCTCTCGGCCACTGGCGGTCTCAGGAAAATGGACGCCAGCTACAAGGGTGTCACTGGCCATGACCAGCTGTTGACCCGGAGTTACATTGAGCACTGCAGCATCATCACCAATACCCAGCGCCACACCAGACTGGCCGGTGAGGTTGGCGAAATAGCCGGCGATCAGTTCAAATTCGCTGGGTTGATGGTGATAGTCAGACAGGTTAAGTCCTCTCTAAGCTCTCATGTTTTTAAATCCGCTGCCGCACACTAAAGGACTATGTCCTAAGCGCGCTTATTTGCAGCCACTTCAATACTGCGCTTGTCGATGGCAACACGATCGAGAATGCCGTTAATGTATTTATAGGCGTCGGTAGGACCAAAGGTTTTCGCCAGATTGACACCTTCATTAATCACGACCTTATAAGGTACATCTATTCGATAGAGCATTTCATAGGTCGAGAGGCGCAAGATAGCTCGAGAAACCGGATCCAGCTGCTCTTGCTGGCGATCCAGATAGGACTCGTAAGCGGCATCAATTTCAGTCAGGTTTTTTGGAACACCAAATAAAATCTCATGAAATAGTTCAGTATCCACCGTAGCCATATTGTTATCGCCATGAAACTCAGCTTCGATATCTATCAGGTCAGTCTTGCCCACATCCCAAGAGTAGAGCGCCTGAGCCAGAAGTCGGCGGGCTTTTTGACGCATTTTTGGTTTTGACATCTAATCTGCGCCTTGGATTTGCTTAAATACGGTCAATAATTCGAGGATCGTCAGAGCGGCTTCTTCGCCCTTGTTCTCATGGCTGTCACCGGAGCGATCCAGAGACTGCTGCAGGTTATCTGTGGTCAACAGACCAAAGGCTACCGGCAAATCTTCGGTCAATGAGACATGACCTATGCCTCTAGTGGTTTCCGAGCAGACATAATCGAAGTGTGGTGTATCACCGCGAATCACGCAGCCCAACGCCACAACTGCATCGTAGCGCCCAGTGCGAGCAGCGCGCTGGCTGGCCAGTGGTAGCTCAAAAGCACCGGGCACACGAAACACATCCACTGCATCGCTCGCGATGTTGTGGCGGGCAAAAGCACGCACAGCGCCCTCAACCAGACCATCGGTGATCTCGGCATTCCAGCGCGCAGCTATAACCGCGATGCGCACCTTACCTGTATTAAAGCTTCCCTCTTCGGGCCTATATTCGCTCATGCTCTATTCCTGTGATTATTCGTAGTCGACATGCTCGACGACTTCGAGATCAAAGCCGGAGATACCGGTAAATTTAAACGGTGCACTCATTAAACGCATCTTTTGAATGCCGAGATCGCGCAGAATCTGCGATCCGGTGCCGACTTGCTGGTAGACCACTTCGCTGGCGCGCTGACCGCGGGCCTGGCCTGGATTGAGAATCTGTTCAATGCTGCGATCTATATCTTCAGAAGATTCCGGATAGTAGAGCAACACCACAACACCGCGACCTTCGCTAGCAACGCGCTCAAGGGCCTTGTGAAATGACCAACTTTTAAACGTGCTGGAAACTTCAATGGCAAGTAAATCACGGGCTGATCGGTTGGTGTGTACTCGCACCAAGACTGGTTCTTCGCCACTCACATCACCCATCACCAAAGCGAAGTGTTTCTCACTGTGCACATCGTCATGGTAGGTTTTTAAGGTGAAATCGCCATAGCTAGTACTAACTTCACGCTCACTAATGCAGCGAGTTGTCTTTTCAGTCACCAGACGGTGATGAATCAAGTCAGCAATGGTGCCGATCTTCAGATCGTGTTTCTGAGCAAATACTTCGAGGTCATCGCGACGCGCCATGGTTCCATCATCGTTCATGATTTCAACAATCACAGCAGCGGGTTCAAAACCGGCCATTTTCGCCATATCACAGCCAGCTTCAGTGTGACCTGCGCGACTGAGTACGCCGCCGGGCTGAGCCTTGAGCGGGAAAATATGTCCCGGCTGCACTATGTCTTCTGGACGAGCACTGCTGGCCACAGCAGCCTGCACTGTGCGCGCACGATCTGCAGCTGAAATACCGGTGGTAACACCTTCGGCAGCTTCAATAGACAGAGTGAACGGCGTGCCGTGGCTAGCGTTGTTCTGGCTCGAGTTAACCATCATCGCCAGCTCTAATTGCTTGCAGCGATCTTGATGCAGGGTCAAACAGATCAACCCACGAGCGTGGGTGGCCATAAAGTTAATATCTTCAGCACGCACCATGGGTGCAGCCATCACTAGATCGCCTTCATTCTCGCGATCTTCGTCATCCATCAAAATAACCATCTTGCCCTGACGGATATCTTCAATCAGCTCTTCTATAGTGTTGAGTACCATTATTGTTCTCTTCCAATGCGGAATGTTTGTTAACTTATTGTCTTTTAACTTACTTTCTTTCAACTTAGAGTTTAAAGACGTTTTATGCAGCGCCGTCTGCGGCCTTGTCACCGAGCAATAAGCGCTCAAGGTAACGGGCAACGAGATCAACCTCAAGGTTTACTTTAGTGCCGACCTGATAATCGCCCATAATCGTGTGGACCATGGTATGGGGCACTATATTGAGTTCGAATTCAGCGCCATCCACATGATTGACGGTGAGGCTGGTGCCATCGACAGTGATCGAGCCTTTGTGAGCAACGTATTTGGCTAACTCGCGGGGTGCGCGAATGCGAAAGCGCCATGAGCGGGCGTCTTCGTGGAGCGACACCACTTCACCCATACCATCAACATGCCCGGAGACTATGTGGCCGCCAAAGCGATCTGTAGCCTGCATAGCTTTTTCCAGATTGATGCGGCTGCCGAGTTTTAGGTTACCGGTGGTAGTCAGGGTCAGGGTCTCTACTGAGACGTCGGCGATAAAGCCGTTTTCCGTAAGTTCCACTGCAGTTAGGCAAGTGCCGTTGCAGGCAATACTGTCGCCGAGTTGGACATCGGCCATACTCAAATTACCGACATTGATGTGCAGTCGAGCGTCGCCACCGCGGGGTTCGAGGTTAGTGAGCTCTCCAAGGGCGCTGATGATTCCTGTAAACATATTGTTAGCCTGTATGTATTAATTCTTTGTTAATGAGCGTTTTACTAAAGCCCTGCTATCAGGATAATTTAACGGTCAAGCAGTGGCCCTTAAATTAGTAGTCCTTATCCGGCCTCAGGGTGATACGGATATCCTCACCAATCTGGCGCATATCTTTTACAGCCAACGCCAAATGAGCATCAATGGTCTGGATCGGCAGCTCAAACATCGGCCGCGCATCGCTGCCAAACAGCTTCGGTGCCCAATAGCAAACCAACTCGTCCAGTAGTCCTTCAGCGACAAAGCCACCGGCTAATCCAGCACCAGCCTCAACCATCACGCTATTGCATTCACGGCGCGCTAGTTCAAGCAATAATTCGTAGAGATCCACATGGCCATCACGAGCGGGCAAAAACACCACTGCAGCACCAGAGGCCTCCAGTGCCGACGCTTTTTCACGTTGTTCTAGTCCATCGATTGTTGCGATAAGGGTGTCGCCAGGCTGAGCAAACATCCGCGCGTCGGGGCTCATCTGTAACTTGCTGTCCACTACCACCCGCAGGGGCTGGCGCAGGCTATCTTCAACGCCAACGTCTTCATGGGTAATGCGCACTGTCAGCGAGGGATCATCCATCATCTGGGTACCAATGCCGGTGATGATGGCGCAGTTTGCCGCGCGCAAACGCTGCACATCTTTGCGCGACGCTGGCGTAGTGATCCACTGACTCTGACCACTGGCCATAGCGGTGCGGCCGTCGAGGCTAGCGGCGATCTTAACCACAACCCAGGGTAGTCCCTGTTCATGACGTTTGATAAAACCTTTATTTAGCTCTCGCGCTTGATCTTCATAGAGACCACAGGCGACGTCGATGCCGGCGGCTTCGAGTAACTGAATACCGGCACCAGCAACGCTGGGATTGGGATCTTCACAGGCGATAACTGCGCGGCTAATACCTGCGCCTATCAGCGCATGAACACAGGGCCCAGTTTTGCCGGTGTGACTGCAGGGCTCCAGAGTCACGTAGGCGGTCGCGCCCCTTACATCTGAAGCCTTAAGAAAAGCGCTATTCAGCGCTTCAATTTCGGCATGATTACCGCCAGCAGGTCGGGTGAAACCTTCGCCGACAATCTTGTCATCGACCACAAGCACACAGCCAACACTGGGATTCGGTGTCGTGGTGAAACAGCCCTGGGCAGCCAGCTCGAGGGCACGGGACATATATTCACGATCTGCCACAGAGTAGGCCATCAGTCTTGCGTCTCAGTGGGCTTTAAGGCATTTAAACGATTGAGCTCATCCTGGAATTCACTGAGATCCTGGAAACTGCGATAGACCGAGGCGAAACGCACATAGGCAACCTCATCCAACTCGCGCAATTTACCCATCACTGCTTCACCAATCATTCGCGACGGCACTTCACGCTCACCAGTGACCTGGAGGAAATGTCTTATCTGAGTCAGGGCAACTTCGATCTGCTCTATGGATACCGGACGTTTTTCCAAAGCGCGCTGGAGACCGTCGCGCAGCTTGTTCTCGTCGAAGGGCTCGCGGGTACCATCGGTCTTAATCACTCGCGGCATCACCAGTTCGGCCATCTCGTAAGTGGTAAAACGTTCACTGCAACTAAGGCATTCACGACGTCGACGAACCTGGCCACCGTCGGCGACTAGGCGCGAATCCACGACTTTGGTGTCATCAGCTTTGCAAAAGGGACAATACATGGCTTTAGATCAAAAAAAAGGGTCGCCATTCTAACACAAGATAATGGCCTGAAAGCTATTGTGGATTATCCATAGCCGCTATTCCTACATCCTCACCAGAGTGAACATAGCGAATGCCCTGATCGCTGACTATGCAGCGGTGTCGCGGGCCCCCAAGAGCGCCATTTTGTGTCTCATAACCGGCATCTCCAGGATAGAGCAATAGGTCTACTGCACCGTCTCGAGTGAATCGTGGAGTAACCCAATAAGCGTCAAAATGACGCAAGCTTTCCAGGGCCTTTTCGGCATTTGAAAACTGATCCACCAACTTGATGCTCATGTAGGTCGGCGGCATCATGTCCAGCTCACCAGCACAATGCATCGCCATAGCCTGAGCCGGAGTTAACCATTGAAAATCATGGATCTCGCCATCGTCAATCACCACCGTTGAATCGGTATCGGCAACCACCGCAGCAAAAAACCAGGTAGCAAAGCGACGCTTTGACTTTTCCGGAGTGGTCCAGTGGGAGAAATGCACTAGCTGCTCCACATCTAATGCAAGGCCGCACTCTTCAGCGGACTCCCGCACTGCGGCAACTCGCGCCGAGCGTAACTCATCCTCTGGTCCAGCACTGTCGCTCTCACGATCGGCCTGATCTACCGCGCCACCGGGAAACACCCAGGCACCACCGGCAAAGGCTAACTTGGCATTGCGGCGCAGCAGTAATATCTCCATGCCCGTTTGAGCCTGGCGCATAATCAAAACAGTTGCGGCGCTGCATAATCTGTCTGCTGGTTTATCGCTCAAATAAGACTCTCTATTTTTTACTCTTAGCGCTGCCAGTTAAAAACAAAAAAGCCCTGCAGTAAACAGGGCTTTTTCGATTCGTTCTTCATAAACCAATGATTAGAGACTAACCATAGACTGGGAAGCGAGCACAAACGTCCAACACCTTAGCTTTTACCTCAGCAATAACCTGCTCAGACGTGCCGTTTTCCAGACTGTCGAGAATATCGCACATCCAATCGGTCAACTGCACAGTCTCGTCAATGCCAAAACCGCGAGTTGTAATCGCTGGCGTACCCACTCGCAAACCAGAAGTTACAAAGGGTGAGCGTGGATCATTGGGTACAGCGTTTTTGTTGACTGTAATAAAGGCTTCGCCCATGGCGCGGTCAGCATCAGTACCTGTGTACTCTTTACCGATGAGGCTAACTAGCATCAGATGGTTCTCGGTGCCCTTAGAAACAATATCAAAACCGCGATGCATAAATCTCGCTGCCATAGCTTTCGCATTGGCGACAACCTGCTTTTGATAATTAACAAACTCAGGGCTGGCGGCCTCTTTAAAAGCAATCGCCTTAGCGGCAATAACGTGACACAGCGGGCCGCCCTGCCCACCAGGGAAAACAGCAGAGTTACATTTTTTCGCCACAGCTTCGTCATTAGTAATAATGATGCCGCCACGTGGGCCACGCAGTGTTTTGTGGGTCGTCGACGTTACAACGTGGGCATGAGGCACTGGGTTAGGGTAGACCCCAGCGGCGATAAGACCAGAGACGTGAGCCATATCAACCATTAGATAGGCACCGACTTTGTCGGCGATTTCGCGGAAACGTGCCCAATCCATGATGCCGGAGTAAGCCGAGAATCCCGCGATAATCATTGCCGGCTTGTGCTCGATAGCCAGTGCTTCAACTTGGTCGTAATCGATCAGACCAGTGTCGTTATCGAGACCATACTGCACTGCATTGTAAAGCTTGCCAGAAAAGCTCGGCTTGGACCCGTGAGTCAGGTGACCACCGTCGGCCAGACTCATACCCAAAATGGTGTCGCCGCCCTTGATCAGTGCCAAAAATACCGCACTGTTTGCCTGCGAGCCAGAGTGCGGCTGAACATTAGCATAGGCTGCGCCATAAAGGCTTTTCAGACGATCAATCGCCAACTGCTCAGTGATATCAACATATTCACAGCCACCGTAGTAGCGCTTGCCGGGATAACCTTCAGCATATTTGTTAGTCATCTGACCGCCCTGAGCTGCCATAACCGCCGGGCTGGTGTAGTTCTCAGAGGCAATCAGTTCAATGTGCTGTTCTTGACGCTGATCTTCCTGCTGCATGGCGTGCCATACCTCGGCATCAAAATTCTCAATGGTCTGGTTTTTATCAAACATGGTTAGGACATTCCCATAGCTGGTGGTGTTTAAATGTAGAGTCGAAATATAGCAGGTCTAAAACGGTGGGAAGTTTAACTGAAAGCCGATGCAGCTAACAGCCAAAAATTCCTCTGAAATCTATTTTTCTAACAGCGCAATCGCCTCGACGTGCGCTGTGTGGGGGAACATATCCATCACCCCAGCTGCCTTCATTTTGTACCCGGCTTCGGCGAGCACTTTAAGGTCGCGAACCATAGTCGAAGGGTGGCAGGAAATATAAATTACCTGCTTGGCCTTGGTTTTGACAACCCAGGGCATCACTCCGGCGGCGCCGCTTCGCGGTGGATCCAGTAGCACCAGATCAACCTTGCCTTTGATTTTGCGCATGCCGGTCCAACTGCTCAGATCCGAGACGACAAATTCCGTATTAGTAATATTGTTGAGCCGGGCATTCTGTTGGGCTTTTGCCACTAGCTCCGTGAGCCCTTCAATACCGATCACCCGATCAAATTTAGCCGCCAAGGGCAGCGAGAAATTGCCCGACCCGCAGAACAGGTCAACCGCAACAGACTCTCGATCGGAAGTAGTCTTACGCACTAGGTCGACTACTTGATCAATCATCTGACGATTAATCTCGCCATTGACCTGAACGAATTGACCCGGCTCAACTTGCAGCCGAATAGTCTCAGTAAGTGCGACATTTAAAGATTGATCACCGCCGTCAATACGCTTAAAAGCGGTCTGCTTTTCAGTCTTCCACCACAGCTGAGCATCGCTAAACGTCATTTCAGCCAACATGGCTTCGCGCTCCCCAGCGGAGGGCACACGACTGGCCTCAATGGCAATGGCCACGGCATTGTCGGCACTGAGTAACTCAATCTCCGAGAGGCGAATACCAGACGGAAAGTTAACCATCCAAGCTGGGAGTGCAGCAACTATTGCAGGTAATGGCTCGACCAACACATGACATTCAGTAATCGGTTCGATACGGCGGCTACCGGCATTGCGAAAGCCAACCACAATCTGGCCATCTTTGGCCCGCTGCACTGCTAGGCGCGCCCGGCGGCGATAGCCCCACTGAGGCGCGCTCAGCGCCGGCAAAACAATCTCTGGCAGCAGATCAGCACGCTCCAAACTATCCATAAGCTGCTGCTGTTTGAAGCCTATCTGCGCCCCGTGTTCGAGATGCTGCAGTGTGCAGCCACCACAGCGAGGGAAATGTTTGCACAGCGGATCGACGCGACTCGGCGATGCCGAGACCACATTGAGCACATGAGCTTCATCGTAATTGCGCTTCTCATTATGACGACGAAACTCAACCGTTTCGCCGGGCAACGCACCGTCGACAAAACAGGCCTTACCGTCGGGGCGACCGACACCGCGGCCGTCGTGGATCAAATCAACAATTTCGCAGATCAGAGGAGTTTCGTTGGCCATGGTGGCATCTTGTGTGGTCGAATTTAAGGTCGCTATAGTAGCAGATTGAAGTAATCGCTTTTGATTGTTTTACACAGACCAGAATTGAGCTGATAATCAGGCTTTAAAGGACAGACAAGTAGAGGGAAATTCTTATGGGCATTCGCAACACAGAGCAACAATGGGGCTGGCCGAGCAAGCTACTGCACTGGCTCACGGCGCTGTTAATTTTAGTTCAAATTCCACTCGGTTTTTATGCCGATGACTTAGCTAATTCGCCGCTAAAACTCGAACTATTTGGCTGGCATAAGTCCTTTGGCATCCTGGTATTGATACTGGCCGTTCTGCGACTGCTATGGCGCATGGCCGGCTCCATACCCGCCCTGCCGGACGCCAGCTTTATGCAACGACGACTGGCCAATCTTGGCCACAGTTTACTTTACGGCCTGATGCTGGTGCTGCCCCTCAGTGGTTGGATCATGTCCTCAGCGGCCAATCGCCCGATCAATTGGTTCTGGATCATCGAACTACCGGCCCTCACCGGTCCTGACAAAGCCCTGAAAGAAATTGCCGAAGAGGTTCACGAAGTGTCGGTGATTCTACTGCTTGTGGTACTTGCAGTGCACATAGGTGCTGCCCTATGGCATCACTTTACGCTTCGCGATAGCGTGGTAAAGCGCATGTGGTTTTAAGCGGATGAATTATTTCGTTAAAGCTATCCTGCTAAGCCCCCTTCTATTCTGCCAATCTAGCCTTTCTGATCAGTGGCAGTCAGTGCTCACTAACAGCAAACTTAACTATGAAGTCACCTTTCAAGGCCTACCAATTGATGGGCGCTTTACCCAGTTTTCTGTGGATTACAGCCCTGCTGAAAAGCTGCTGGTAAAAGTAGCTGTTGACAGCGCCGATATGAGTGACGACGAACTGAACAGCGAAATTGTCGGAGTCGATTGGTTTGATGTTGGTCGTTTTGATCAGGCTGTGTTTAGTAGCAACCACCTTGTGACGAATAGCTTTGTCGCCCAGAGCAACTCAAAGGAAAGCTTTATCGCCGAGGGCAGCTTAACGTTAAAGGGCGTTTCTGAGCTAGTGAAGGTACCCTTTACCTGGCAGCCAGATTTTCAGAATCCAGACCGCGCCACCATGAGTGGCGAGCTAGTTTTAAAGCGCAGCGACTTTTCGATTGGCATAGGCGACTGGTCCAGCGGCGATCAGATCGGCATTGATGTCAGTGTTAGCTTCGTTGTTGAAATGCAGCGCCAAGTTCAGGAGCGGAATAATTAAAACGCTTATCGCCGCAGTATTACTCCCCTCGATCTTACTTGTCGCCTGCTCGGTGCCAAGAGAAGAGTTCATCAGGCAACAACGACCGGCTGATTACCCTAGTGCCATCTATGCCAGCCCAGATCCGCAGAGCAACCTCTACCAAGTAGACAGCGCCAGCTCCATTGTGCTCATAAAAGTCCTGCGCGGCGGTGCTATGGCCAAATTCGGGCACGACCATATAGTGGCCAGTCGCGATGTGCAGGGCTACCTATTGCTCGGCAATGACGGCAGCTGCCGGGCGGATTTCTATGCGTCCCTAAACCAACTTATCGTTGATGATCCAATTTTGCGCAACCAGGCCAAGCTGCTCACCACCCCCACAGAACAAGATATCGCCGCGACTAAAACCAATATGCTGATCAGTCTGGAAACTGCGGAATTTCCCTTTGTGCAACTGCAGAGTCTAGATTGCGCTGGGGTTATGGATGGACAGCCAGCCTCCACTCGCATAGGTTTACATGGCGTTTTTCAAACGCAGCAACTGGAGGTAACAGTGACTCAGATGGATACAAACAGCCTTGAGTCAGACATGAAAAGTCTGCTGATTAGCGGCAGCTTCGGGATTCTGCAGACCGACTTCGGTATACAACCGTTCTCGGTATTTAATGGCTTGTTGAAAGTCGAAGACAGGCTGGAGATTAGTTATCAGCTCACAGCCCGCAAACAATAGTTGGTAAAAAAAACCGCCTACTCCACTATCGAACAAAAACCTTGAGCAGGCACATCCAACGCATTGTTAAATTTACTCGAGAGATTCTGAAAGGCAATCAATCCGGTCAATTCGACAATCCCCTCATCATCGTAAAACCTACGCAACCTTGTCATTAACTCAGCACTGACTTGCCCATGAGTATAGGTCACCGCCTCAGTGTACTCGAGAACAACCTGCTCTTCTTCGCTAAACAGGTCTTGGTTGCGCCAGTCGCTGAGGGCAAGCATCTTATCCATAGAACCGCTGCGCTGAGCCAAAGTGGCGGAATTGATATCGACACAAAAGTGACAGTCATTCACCTGAGAGACTCGCACCGTCACCAATGAGCGTAGCACCGGGCTCAACGGCGACGCTTTGCGATCCAACACCCCATACATAATCGCTACGCTGGCAAAGAGTTTTGGTGAACGGCCCCAGAGGCGGCCGGGATCCAGCACGGCGCCATATTTGCGCTTCTGATTCCAGAAAAACGGCCGAATATACCAGGGGTATTGATTGAGGGGTTTCACTTGAACATGCATGGATTCACCTACTGTTGCCCACAAAACGGACAACAGTGTAGCAATTCTTGTACGCCTACCAAGGAATGACTTTGTTATCCCAATCTAAGTAGGAGAGCTGCCCATCAATCACGGCCTTATCCATGATCCTGCACAATCGCCCGGCAACAAACTCTGGCGTAAACAATTTATCTGATGGCACTGAAGCCTGAAAAGGCTTAGATAGCGCCGTATCCGTAGTCCCCGGGTGGAAGGAAATGATCTTCACGTTTTTGACCCGCCGCCCATATTCGATGGACAGTGTGCGCAACATCATATTCAGCGCCGCCTTGGAACTGCGATAGGCATACCAGCCACCAAGATGATTGTCGCCAATACTGCCAACCCTAGCACTCAGTGCAGCCACAACACAGCGCTGCTTACTCTTTAACAATCGATGTAATAACTTGAGCCACAAAACCGGCACTACGCTGTTGGCCTGAAACACGGTTTGCAAAGACTCAGCGCTAATATCTTCGAGGCGCTTCTCTGGCCACAGTGAGTCGCCGTGCAAAATACCATGGCAAATCACCACTCTGGTGATGCGTCCAGCAAAGCATTGCAGCTGCTCAACCACGGCGGCCATAGCAGGCTCACTGTATTCGGTTTCGATCCACATTGGCGGAGCAGGAGCAGTGGCAAAATGTTCCGGGGCAGCACCTCGGCTCACAGCAATCACGGTATCTATACCAGCATCTGCCATTAATTCACTGACAATCGCCTGAGCAAGTCCGCCACTGGCACCCAACACCAATGCTGCAGTACCTTCAGTTACATCCTTCATACTTCGCCTCGCTTAATCTCACAGACTTCACAGCGTTCGCTGCCGGTCAATAGCTTCGAAATTCGCGACCGGTGCTTGGCAAAAAACAGATAGACCTGATGAGACACCTGCTTGACCACTGGCCAACGCAATATCGCAACCCAGTGACGCTTGCCAACTAGGGCCCAGGCTTCATAGGTCACATCCAGTGCATAAATCATATCGCCATTAGCCAGTTGGCCATGCAGAATCTGATCCGCACGCACTGGATCTATATGGGGAAATCGCTCAGCAAAACCCTGAGCATGGATGTCTTGCAGAGCGATTTTTTGCTCTGTATCCCGGCGATTCAAGTGGCGCATCTCTGAGACACAGAGGGGACAGCCACCATCGTAAAAGATTGTGAGCTCCGGAATAGAAGGCTCTGGGCTTAAAGATTCAGTCATAGTCATAACTCCCCGAGCATCAGTGCAGCGACCAGCGCGTGCAACAACACGACTAAAATTGTGATTCGTATGCGCATCGACCAATAGCTGCTGTCAGTAAGACTAGCCTCTGCAGTCAAGCGCTCCACCCAGAGCAAGCTAAGAAACCCTGCCATCAGTAAACAGAGGGCGAAGACCGTCATGATCGGCGCTACATAAATTAACAGCAGACAGGCCCAGGCACTGAGGGCAATAAAATTGCTAAATAAAATAGTTACTGTGGCCAGCCTATTGGGCTCAGCAACTTTACTTCGCTGCCTTTCCCGCTCCCAGAGTGCCCCGCTTAAAAAACTTAAGATCACCGCACTGTAGCCAATAAACATATAGGGTGCATAGAGACCGAAAATCGCGGCGCCCTGCAATCCCGGGCCATTAAAATGCGCATTAGCCATTAGTCCTGCGAGCAGAATAAAGGGTAGCGAGCCGAGGTCTCCTAAAAATGAGGTAAGGTTATATTTTGCAGATGAGGCCACTTGATCAGTCATAAAGGGTCGCTTTTGCTCTTCAGTGAAAAGATTTGATTTTCTCCGGTTTAGTACGCGGGGCACGGCCATTTAGATGATTCACAGAGACGCGACTACAGGTCTAAACCTGCCCTTTCAGCGTACTTAAAAGCCTCTAACAGTCACTTTACACTGCTCAACAGTGAGGCGGGTCAGTATGCAAAAAGTCGGTATTTTCTGGTTTAACCATGATCTTCGCATGGATGATAATGCCGCGCTGCTGCGCGCCGCCTCTGAGGTAGACCAGCTTATCTGCCTCTACTGCGTGGATACCTCCAGCGCCGGGCCCGGCTGGCAGCAGCCAGCCAGACTGTCGTCGCGGAGACGTGAGTTTTTATTGGAATCTCTGCAAGATCTGGAAGCCCAGCTCAGTCAATATGGTCAGAAGCTGTTGGTGCGACTGCAGTCGCCATTAGAAGCCATCGCCCAGCTGATTACAGTGCACAATGTTTCGCATCTCTACAGCTCCCATCATGTGGGCAGCTATGAAAACCGCATCTGGAACACATTGCGCAAGCGTTACGCCATGCTTGAGTTCACTCAGAGCCATACTCACACATTGTTTAATCCCTCTCAGCTGCCCTTCACCATCGAGCAGCTACCGGGCAGTTTTTCTAAATTCCGCCGCCTGGTGGAAAAAATGGATTTGGACAGCAGTATCAGTGCCCCTTGCGATGCACCGGCCAAATTACCGCCGCCGGCTCTGGTAGTAGATATGGCTTGGCAACCATTATGGCAGCAGTACTTTCCATCCCAGGTGGATAGTCATATCCCTCCAGCCCTGTTTAAGGGCGGTGCTAGTGCCGCGGAGAAACACCTCAAAGGCTACTTTGCCAAAGACCTCGCCAGCAGCTACAAACTGACCCGCAATGGTCTCGACGGCATGGATTATTCCACCAAGTTTTCTCCCTGGCTGGCCAATGGTGCGCTCTCACCGCGGCGTATTGTTCAGCAATTGCAGGAATACGAAGCTCGCGCCGGAGCCAATGATTCAACCTATTGGATTTTCTTCGAGCTTCTCTGGCGTGAGTATTTCCAATGGTACGGCCACAAACACCAGCAGCAGCTCTTCGCCTTTTCCGGTATTGGCAACTCAGCGCCAACCACCAGTTTTTATCCCGAGCGATTTAAAAAATGGTGCGTCGGCAACACCCCTTACGCCATTATCAATGCCTGTATGAAGCAGCTAAATGTCACTGGCTATTTATCCAATCGCGGGCGTCAGTTAGTGGCCAGCTGTTTTGTCCACGAGCTGGGTCTGGACTGGCGCCACGGTGCCGCTTATATGGAACAGCAGTTGGTGGATTTCGATGTAGCTTCCAACTGGGGCAACTGGCAGTATCTTGCAGGAGTGGGTGCCGATCCCCGGGGGCATCGCCGTTTTGACTTGCAGAAGCAGGCGCAAATCTACGATCCCAACAACCAGTTTGTGCAGCGCTGGGCAGGTGATCAAACACTGCAGCCCCTCGATTCTGTGGATGCAGCTGACTGGCCGATTTAAACAGCTGTTAAACTGCGACGACTAAATTCATTTTTAAAAAAATACAATTTAAAAAGCACCCACAACCATGAAAAAATATCACAGCCTGCGACTCATCCTCGGTGATCAACTCAATGCCAGTCACTCTTGGTATAAAGCGCAGGATGACGGTGTTCTGTACCTGATTGCCGAGCTCCATCAGGAGGCCTCCTATGTGCGCCATCATGTTCAAAAAGTCTGTGCTTTTTTTGCTGCCATTGAAAGTTTTGCTACTGCATTAACCTCCGCAGGCCATCAGGTTAAACACCTGACACTGGACGACACCGCAGCCTTTGCCGACCTTAACGCACTGATCACCGCTATGTGCCAAGAGCATGGCATCGAACAGTTTGAATATCAGCAGCCAGATGAATATCGTCTCGCGGAACAGTTAAAAAGCTTAGATCTGGGCATTCCCATTAGCTGCTGGGAAAGTGAGCATTTTTTACTCAGCCACGACGAGCTGGCCAGCTATATCAAGGTCGGCGAACACAATCGTATGGAGTCGTTCTATCGCAAACTGCGCAAACGCTTTGATATTCTAATGGATGGCACCGAGCCGCTGGGTGAGCGCTGGAATTTCGATGGCGAAAACCGCAATAAATTAAAACATGCAGATATCCAGATGGTTCCCCAACCGCTGTTTTTTGCCAACCCAGTGGGCAGTTATTTAGAGCGTATTAAACGGCACAATATAGATACCTTGGGCAGCGCTACAGAGGATCTGCTGTGGCCGGTTAATCGCCAACAGTCGCTGCAGCTTTTAACGTTTTTCTGCGAGTACTGCCTACCGAATTTTGGCCGTTTTCAGGATGCCATGACCCAGCATGGCGAATCACGCTGGAGTCTCTACCACTCGCGTATTTCCTTTGCCCTAAACAGTAAGATACTCCATCCCATGCAAGTCGTTGATGCGGCACTGACGCGCTTTGCCGAACCGGATAGCGGCGTAGATCTCGCTCAAGTAGAAGGCTTTATACGTCAGATACTGGGCTGGCGTGAATATGTCCGCGCTGTCTACTGGGTCAATATGCCAAACTATGGAGAGCTCAATAGCTTCGACGCAGATCGTGATCTGCCGGGCTATTTTTGGAATGGCGAGACCAAGATGGCCTGCATAAAACAGGCCATTGATCAATCATTGAACTATGCCTATGCCCATCATATACAGCGTTTAATGGTCACCGGTAACTTCGCCATGCTGGCGGGTATAGATCCGGATCAAGTGGACAATTGGTATCTGGGCATTTATATAGATGCGATTGAATGGGTTGAGATGCCCAATACTAGAGGCATGAGTCAGTTTGCTGATGGCGGTCTGATTGCGACGAAACCCTATGCCGCCAGTGGCAGCTACATCAATAAAATGAGCGATTACTGTAAAGACTGCCATTACAGTGTCAAAGAGCGATTCACTGAAGATGCCTGCCCGTTCAATAGTCTCTATTGGCACTTTATGCAGCGCCACAGCGAACGCTTTTCAAGAAACCCACGCACCGCTATGGCCTACCGCACTTGGGATAAAATGGACACAGAGGTCAAGCAGGCCCTGCTGGCGAGAGCCAACTATTGTCTGAGTAATTTGGACCAGCTCTAAACGTCCCTTAAAAAGCCTTCCACTGCTGGCGCGTAGCTGGTACCTACTTACTCACATCGACCAAGGCGTCAATAATCGCGCTATATTGTTCAAAAAATTCTTTTGACGTGCCATCGTCATAGGTCGCTGGGGTTTTAATCGCACTATCAAGCTCAATTATGCCCAAGTAATCGAGTGCTTCTGCAGCCTTGCGACGAAATTCCACAGAGCCCAGCCAGTTAATATAATTCAGCGGCCCCCAGTCTTGTACCGAGCCCCCGGTGGGGTGATATTTAGTAATCCGAGTAAAGACAATATCATTTTTTCTGTCGACAAAAATATACTGGCCAAATTTCCCGCTGGCGTTAAAGATCACTGCCTCTTCGTCATGACGGGAGATCCACCAGTGCAGTGAATAGCCGCGATCCTGCTGTATGGTTGAGCTCTCAAGGCCAGTCCAGACTTCAGAAAAGGTGTCGGCCACATATTCCGCAGAGATAATTTGCTCGCCATTCCAATTGCCACTGCGCGCAAAAAGCAAACCAAAGCGCGAATACTGCCGCGCCGTGGTATCCACACAGCAGTATGTCAGTGGATTGCCGGCACTGTCTCGCCACAGGGTCGCATCAGTGAGGCCAATCTTGTCGAAAACCCGCTCTTTTAAAAGCACATCAGCCTTCTGTCCGGTAGCGCTTTGAAGAATGTCCGCCAGCAGCATTGAGTTAACATTATTGTATTCAAATTTTTCTTGAGCAGGTTTTTCGAACCCTACTGCCCGGGCATAGGCGAGATGATCAGAGGAGAAAAACATTTTTTCATGCTCATGCTCGGGCATTTCCAGACCACTGGTCATATTTAGTAAGTCACGGATACTAATCTCAGCGCGCTGGTCATTAAAATAGTCGAGGTATAATGCGACCTTGTCGTCAAGGCTGGCAATTTCACCGCGATCAATAGATATACCTATAAGTGACGCATAAAAACTTTTCGCCATTGACCAAGATGTGCCGTAAGAACGCTCATCGAAACCCTCGGCATAGCGCTCGCCAACCAGAAACCCATCTTTGATTAACACCACCGCCTGAGTCGCGGAATCGGCAAAGGACAAATCAAATAACTGATTAATTTTTTCCCCTTTAATGCCAAGGTCTTTAGGGCTTTTCATCTGCCACTGTTGCTGGGGATACTCAGGTGCTGAATTGGTCGGCACTATACTGCCAAGTGCAGCATGGTCCTCAGAAACCCCTGTAATCGGGAACAATAAAACAGTGCAAAAGGAATAAATCAATAGGGTCAATCGAAGCATAATGGTCTCTTATTTCTATTATTCAGCGATTATAGGCCCATAGATTCTCTTTAACTCTATAAATATCTGAACAGCCATAATTTGCACTTTTTTAAAAATAGCGATACATTCGTGTACGCAAATTAGCTCCAACCTATGAAAAGAGAAATTTGCACATGGGGCACGGCTAGTTGTCCGCTTAAAAAGAGGCAAGTTAGTGCCCATAATAAAAATAATATCTAACTGTAGGGGTTACACATGACAAACAACTTATCCGCTAGCGATCCCGTTGGCATTTCCTTTTGGCTAATATCCATGGCGTTGGTTGCTGCCACAGCATTCTTCTTCATTGAACGCGATCGTGTCGCGGGCAAGTGGAAGACTTCTCTGACAGTCTCCGGTTTGGTTACTCTGATCGCTGCAGTACACTATTTCTACATGCGCGATGTATGGGTAGCAACTGGTACGTCTCCAACTGAGTTCCGATATATCGATTGGTTATTGACTGTGCCACTGCTGATGATCGAGTTTTACTTGATTCTGTCTGCAGTGACTAAAGTACCAGCTGGTGTTTTCTGGCGTTTGCTGATCGGTTCAATCGCTATGCTTGGCTTCGGCTATGCTGGTGAAGCTGGTTTGATGGACGCGAAGATGGCATTTATTCCATCAATGGCGGCTTGGTTCTACATCATCTGGGAAATCTTTAAAGGTGAAGCGAGCCAGATCAATGCTGGTCTAGCTAACGCTAACGTTCAGAAAGCCTATAAGACTATGACTCTGTTAGTCACTGTCGGTTGGTCAATCTACCCATTGGGTTACTTCTTCGGCTACTTCATGGGCAGCCAAGATCCAGTTCTGCTGAACGTTATTTATAACGTAGCTGACTTCTGGAACAAGATTGCCTTCGGTGTCGTTATCTGGGCAGCAGCAGTAGCTGATTCGGAGTAATCTGAAACAGTAGTGAATGTGAAAGGGCCAGCGATGCTGGCTCTTTCTCTCTCTGCCGCTCTCTACTTAATCTGGCAGATACAGCACGCAAGAGCTCCAGCCTCTACGCAACAATAAAAAAGTTACAGCTTAAGTAACTGCATATAAAAATTATAAGGGTACTGACAATGTCCCCAGCAAAGCTTAAAAATGTTTCGACACAAAATTCATTCGGATTAAAGGGTTTAGCCGAGCTCGAGCTTCTCTATCAGCGTGAGATGCCAGATGCTCAAAGCACACTTGCACCAGCCGCTCGCTACCACTTTAAAAATCCCGGCAAATCGTTTCGTGCGCAACTTGCGCTGACCAGCGGTCTTTCCCTAGGTCTAAATCCACAAGATAATCTACATTGGGCTGCCGCTTGCGAGCTGCTGCACAATGCCTCACTGATACATGATGATATCAGCGATGCCAGCACTCACAGACGTGGTCAAGAGAGCATCCATCAGCACTTCGGCGCGGATATGGCTCTCTGCCTCGGCGACTGGATGGTGGCTAAAGCCTTTGAGCTCGCCGCCAGAAACTCCCTTCAGGGAGGCAAACTGGTGAGCTTGTTAGCTCGGGCAATGCAGGAAACTTGCAGCGGCCAAATTTCAGACATCACGCAGCGCGAGTGCGCTAATATAGAAGACTGGCAGCGTATCGCCAAAGGCAAAACCGCGCCACTGTTAATTGCTCCCATCAAAGGCGCCGCCATTGCTGCGGGCCTGAATGCAGAACAAAACGAAAAACTCAATGCAGAGCTCCAGTGCCTTGAAAAACTGGTTGGATTTTGTGGCCTGGCCTATCAGGGGCGTAACGATATCGACGACATTATCCCTTCGAGCAGACGTTCCAGTGATCTCGATGGTCGCAAACCGAATTTAGTGGTCAGTCTATTTGCTCAGCAAGGCCCCAGCGCCGATGAGTTTAATCTCTGGTACCAGTCTGATGACCTGAGTAAACTGAGCCACTGGCAGAAGCGTATCGCCACCAGCGATGTAATTTTTCAAGCTAATCAGTCGGTGGACTACTGGTTGCTTCAAGCGGAGCTGCTGGTTTTATCCGTGCCGCCGCAACTACAACCGGTTACAGCTGGCTTAGTGGCATCAGTTAAAAAAATGACTACCAACACTTCTATCATCAAACACCAAGGGCAGATCGCTTGACACAAACCGCACAGCAGGACGCTCAAACAGCAGTAGTCATCGGAGCAGGATTTGCAGGAATAGCCACAGCACTCAGATTGCGCAAACTCGGCTACGACGTGACATTACTAGAACGTCTACAAAGTCTCGGCGGTCGCGCCCAGGTTTTTGAGCGCGGCGGCTATCGCCACGATGCAGGCCCAACGGTTATCACTGCACCTTTTTTGTTCGACGAGCTATTTGAATTATTTGATGAAAAACTCGAAGATCACCTGCAGTTTGTACCATTAGATCCCTTCTATCGCTTTCACTTTGCCGATGGCAGCCAGTTCGACTATCGCGCTTCCATTGAAGACACCCTCACCGAAATCCGCCGCTTTAATCCAGATGATGCCGACGGCTATCTGAAGCTATTGGAAAAATCCAAGCTGGTGTATGACGTGGGTTTCAAAGAGCTAGTGCACCGACCTTTTACCCGAGTCTGGGATATGGTCAAACAGATTCCGGCGCTGCTGATGCTAAAGTGCTATCGCAGTGTGTCGCAGATGGTTAACAGCCATCTAAAACATCCGCTGATCCGCCAGGCGTTTTCTATTCACCCCTTGCTGGTGGGTGGCAATCCCTTTAAAACCACGGCGATTTATACCCTGATTCACTATCTTGAGCGTCGCTGGGGCGTGTTCTTTTGCATGGGCGGCACCGGCAAGTTAGTGGATGAATTGGGCAAGCTGATGGCCCGTCAGGGCATCAAAACCCAGTTCGGTGCCGATGTGGACGAAATTATTCTCGACGGCAAGCGCGCCACTGGCATACGAATGAGTTCAGGGGAATGCTTAGACGCTGATCTTGTTGTCTTTGGCGGCGATCCCGAAACCTGTTACAAGCATCTGCTGCCGGCGAAAAAAACCTTCAGCATGCCGACCATAAAAAAACAGTATTCCATGGGTCTCTACGTGCTCTATTTCGGCACCCGCAAACTCTACCCCGATGTCGCCCACCACAGCATTTGGATGGGGCCGCGATTTAAAGAATTGCTCACTGAGATCTTTGAT
>Ga0209532_1001151_pt1 | contig 21304 bp, 19 predicted proteins | sample COG_02_FD_184746 | JGI IMG/M metagenome (GOLD analysis project Ga0209532, IMG submission 184746) | Pelagic Microbial community sample from North Sea - COGITO 998_met_02 (SPAdes) (version 2) | ecosystem: Environmental > Aquatic > Marine > Neritic zone/Coastal water | place: Helgoland, sampling... | reverse complement strand
CGCCGTAACCAAAATGGTAAGAGGGATGCCAACAGCCGAATACTCCATCAAGGGATCCAATACCGGGATTCCAGTCCGAGGCAGCCAAACGCCGAAAAGCCAAATCGTCAACAAACTTGAACTAATCACAGCCAGCATGCGCCGCCGGGGGGATATGTGGAAACCGAAGTCCTCGGCCAGCCCGACAAAAAAAGGAGAGAAGTAACAAGAACGAAGGCAGAGTATGTCCCAGAAATTGGCCCCAATCCAAAAATGGAGAACAGGCCAAGGGCGCCAAAAACCGCTATGCCTCCACCACGCGGGGTCGGGCGTGTATGCATTGATTGAACCGCACTCAGGTCGCAAGTCCGACCGCTGAGCCACGGAAGCCGTGAGCACACAAAGACTATCCCTACGCAAAGACCAAACGAAAGTGAGATCAGGGCATATTCATGTAAATTCAAGGGCGGTATGGCATGGTTAAACAAGGTCGTCCCAATCAGTCAAAAGAGCAGATTATTGATTTGATATCTCTCTAATAGACTAATCGGTGTCACACCGGCGATGTGCAGAAGTATAGTCTCGAGCACAAAAGTAAAGAGCCAAACTGGGGCGATTTCAATTAGTTAAAATTGCGGGAAAATCGGTTTCAGGGCTTGAAGTGGGTATAAAAAATCAAAATTTCAGACCCCGCATCAGGCATTTGAACCATAAGCGAAGAGACTATTACTGTATCCGCTCCATCGTCAAAAGATGCGGATTTTATGTTCTTTTTACATGACGCGCGCCATACAGAGGGTCGAGGTCGCCGGATGGGGAGGCCTTATAGCCTGGCCTGTCGATTATCGTACATCGAAGTCTAAAGATGGCATCGGCTGGGATCTCACGCGGAATTTGGAGGTCCTGAATACGGTGATCCACGAGCAAGTTGCACAATTGTCGTACAGGCTGACCGGGCGATGAGACACCCCCAATTCTGAACTTACTACAGGTTGATGGGAGTAGTCTTTCAACCAACCCAGCACTTGCAGCCAAAATTGTAGTTGCACATGCCAGAATCGTCCGCTGTTCCATGAATTACAGATCAGGACACTTCGCAACCAATATTGGATTGAATTTCGCATCGAATCTGAAAGATCTGATGATTGCCCATCAGAGAACGGGTTGGCAGGTTGGCATAAAGCGTTTCTGGGCTTAGATTCTCAAACAGTCCGCAGCTGATCAGCCCCGACCGCCACGAGCTTCTGCCCACCCATGATCTCCATCAGCACCCAAACGCGCCGATCCGGGCCAATGTCATCGATTCTTGCGACAAAATTCACAAACGGGCCACTGGCAATGCGCACCTGATCACCAGGCCTAAACATCTTTGGTGGCAACAGCTTTCCAGCACTATCACAGCGCAGCATAAGCTGGTTTACGATATCCAATGGCACCATTGCAGGCTCATTACCAAAGCTAACCAGCCGCGTAATACCGGGTGTAGAATAGATCTTTCGCCAGAGGCCGCCCTCGATGTCAAACGATACGAACACATATCCCGGAAACATCGGCCGAAGGGTCGGAATAAACCGCCCCTTGCGGTTTTGCGTGCCCTCCTCCATCGGCAGGAAAGTCCGAAACCCCTGCTGCTTAAGGTTGCGGTCGGCAATATGTGCGCAATTTGGTTTGAGCTGCGCCAGGAACCAGCTTTTGCAGTGGTGATGGGTCATCGCATCCCCCGTCTGTTGTTTCGTCTTGATACCGCTCAAATCCGAGCAGATTCAAGTTAGAGTTCCTAAAGGTATTTGAATTTTTGGGAGCCAACATATCTAAAGAATTTTTTAATTATTTGATATTAATAGATAATTAATAACTTTGAGTTTTGTCCAATCAAAACGGTCTACTCATTTAGCAGTACAACCTATGCTTAATAGTATTTAGACACATCCTTTTTTATCAACTTCTATCCAACTGCCTCCAGTTGAAGGTGGTGGGTGATGATATGAAACACTAAGCGGATTTTTCATTGCATCAAATACAGTGCAATTTTTTAGGCACATTTCAAAAACAGATCATACGAGGCGCCTCACAGGCAGTCTTCATGCGGCAGCCTGAAAAAAGCATCACACATCAATGACAAGTAAGCGCAACAAGCTGCAGGAAGACACGTTCTTCCGCGGCCTTCGGCTTCTTTAAAATAATCCGGAAATGTCACAGCGTGAGCTGGCTGAAGCCCTCGGGAGCAGTGTCGGTGGTACGCACTACGTGCTGAAGGAGTTGATTAAGAAAGGCCTCGTCAAGCTGGGCAATTTCACAGCGGCGGAAGACAAGCGGCGGTACGCTTGTGTGCTGACGCCGAAGGGTATCAAGAACAAATCATTTATGATTGGCAAATCCCTAAAACGTAAGTTGACAGGAAGCGAGGCGCTTAAACAAGAAATCAAGGCGCTGCGGCAAAAATTTAGGACATCGACAGCGAACTACCAAAATCGGTAGGCAAGACGGATTGATCGTAAGGCGGGAAAAAGCAACATGGAAAGGTTCAAAAAAATTCGTTCTGCATCAGATTTGGCGCTAAATGGTGCGGAACCAGCATTTGGCGAACCAATTCATGTCGGTAGGCCAAATATTGGTAATCGTGAAGCGTTTATCAAACTTACTAACGAAATATTTGATTGCAGATGGCTCTCCAACAATGGTCCGTTGGTTGAGCAGCTTGAAAAGCGGATTGCCGAGGTTCTCGGTATCGAGCATTGTATTGCCATGTGCAACGGAACGGTTGCGTTGGAAATTGCTATCCGGGCGGTTGAGTTGAGGGGTGAGGTCATCGTCCCGTCTTATACCTTCATCGCAACAGCCCATGCATTGTCGTGGCAGGGCATTACACCTGTGTTCGCCGATATCGACCCGATCACCCACACGCTTGATCCAGTCGCAGTTCGTCGAATGATCACGCCCCGCACGACAGGGATCCTTGCTACGCATCTTTGGGGAACACCCTGCGATATAGACGGGCTCCAAGCGATCGCCGACGAGTATGGCCTGAAACTCGTCTTTGACGCAGCGCACGCGTTTATGAGTGGACAAAGCAAAAAGATGATCGGAGGTTTTGGTCAGGCCGAGGTCTTCAGTTTCCATGCCACGAAGTTCTTCAACACCTTCGAAGGCGGGGCCGTGACCACGAACGACGATGATCTTGCCAACACCATGCGTCTGATGCGCAACTTTGGCTTTGACGGGCTGGACAACGTCATACACCCGGGAACAAACGGCAAGATGACCGAGATCTGTGCAGCGATGGGGCTGGTCAACCTCGATCATGTCGACGAGGTCATCGAGGCAAACCGAGTCAACTATGATAACTATTGCAAGGCTTTGAATCTGATCGACGGCCTTAGGGTCCTGCCCATCCATGGGAGCAGACACAACAACTATCAATATGTCGTACTCGAGGTCGATCCGAGGTTCCGAGCGACTCGCGACGCCATTGTTGGAGCGCTGCACGCCGAGAACATCCTTGCGCGCAAGTATTTCTGGCCAGGCTGTCACCGTATGAAGCCCTACCGTGAGCTATATCCCCATGCAGGTCTCGTTTTGCCAAACACTCAAACGGTGGCGGACCGCGTAATCGTACTACCTACCGGCACGACCCTGCCACCTGAGGCGCCGGAAACAATACGCGATGTCTGTTTGGCTTTGGTGACATCTTGAAATTAGCCCCAAAATGATATCCATACAACATGGAGACACGCTTTTCGGACCTATCGGGGCAGGAGGTTTCGCGCGCGAAGTCATGCCAGTCGCTGCCAAAGTCCTGAAAAACAAAGCCAAACTCGCATTCGTCGAAACAGACCCGGCTCGCGCAACAGTTAACGGCTACGATCTGATCTCGGAAGACGCATTCGCAGCGGCAGACCACGTGTCAAAGATATTCAATATCGCTGTCACCGATTCAAAGGTGCGGGAAAACTTTGCCAGGAAGTATATCGCTTTGGGCTATGCTTCGGAGCCGCTTATCGCAGCATCGGTGACCATTTATGACGACATAGAAATTGGCGAAGGTGCTATCCTCTGCGCAAACACGGTGCTGACGTCTAATGCTCGGATTGGGAGATTCTTCCATGCAAACCTGAATTCCTACGTCGCACATGATTGCATCATTGGTGATTACGTAACCTTCGTACCGAACGTAGCGTGCAACGGCAACGTCCACATCGGAGATCACGCCCGTATCGGAACCGGAGCGATCATTAAACAAGGACCCAAGAATGCCCCGCGGCGCATCGGCAAAGGTGCCGTTGTAGGAATGGGTGCGGTCGTGACCAAAGATGTCGCGCCCTACACAACCGTTGTCGCCAATCCAGCACGGGTTCTGGAAAACCACTGAAATGGCCAACATTTCTGCACAAAGCGATGTCGCACGAGCGACGAGATGGACTGTGTTGGAGTTCGTCATCGGCCGTGGGCTCAACATCGTGTTCATCGCGATGCTCGCACGTCTTTTGACACCGGAAGACTTCGGCATCTTTGCTCTACTCGCGATCTTTCTAGCCGTGGCCACAGCGCTTATCGAAAGTGGTTTCGGACTAGCCTTGATCCGCAACCAGGATGCGACCGACACTGACAACTCGACCGTATTTTGGATCTGCCTTGCAACCGCGACATGCATCGCGTTGGCACTCGCCGCCACCATGCCACTCATCGCCGCATTCTTTGATCTCGCGGTCTTGGTGCCGCTCACCTACATCATGGCTGTCACAGTCTGGATCAGCAGTTTTGGAATCGTTCAAAGGGCTCTTCTGGTTAAACGGCTGGAATTCCAGCGATTAGCGGTAATCAATCTTTCCGCGCTGCTGATCTCTAGCGTAATTGCCGTCTTTCTGGCCCGTTCCGAATTTGGCGTATTCACTCTGGCTTGGCAGGCGTTCGCCTCCGCACTTCTGACGTCGGTACTTCTGTGGGCAGCCACCCTTTGGTCGCCAACGTTTGTTTTTAGTAAATCTTCTGCGAAACACCTGTTCGGCTTCGGAGGTTACATGTTCGCATCGAAACTTTTCGATGTAATGTATTCAAAGTCTTATACCGTGCTGATCGGCAAGTTTGACGGGACGGTAGAGTTGGGACAATTCTATCGGGCCGAAGCGACATCGAATCTGATGTCCGGGTTTGTGGTTCATCCGATTTCGCAAATTGCTTTTCCAGCGTTTTCCCAGATGCGCGGAAACTGCAGCCGAATTCGCGATGGCTTGCAAGGAGCCGTCCGTGCCAGCATGGCTTTCAACGCAGTAGCGATGTTTACTCTTGCCGCAGTCGCTAAACCATTCGTACTGACCATCTTCGGGCCTCAGTGGGAACCATCGATCCCTTTACTGCAGGTTCTGTGCCTAGTCACCCTCATGACTCCGTTACACGTCCTCAATTTACAGGCACTTATGGCAATAGGGAGATCTGATCTATTCTTCATTTTGGAATTAATCAAGAAGGCGATCGGCATAGGAATACTAGTACTTGTCTCGAGTTACGGTGGCATTGGCATTGCCTGGGGGCTCGTCGTTGCTGGCCTAATTTCATTTATCGTCAATTCTTGGTATTCTGGCAGACTTTTCAATTACGGGCCAGTTCGCCAAGTAATCCAAATTGTTCCTTCTCTGTCGCTCGGAATAATCGCAGCAGGAGCCGCGATTTTCGCGATGGCGGTCAACGGGACCGATGCTAATGCTCTCGAACTTCTAGCGGGTGTCGGGGCCGCCGCGACGACAAGCATCGTCTTACTCAGTCTTGGCGGGTTGCTTGGGTACGATTTGACCGGCCTACTTACCCGATTAAGGACTAGCTCAAAGACTTGTGGAAAAGGAACATCTGCTTGACAGCTGAGTGTGAAAACATCCTTCCATTGAGGCTTAGGAAGTTTAAGGATGACGAATTCGTAACAGTTTCGATCTGCACAATCACTTTTAACCACGCTGAGTTCATTGGTCAGGCCATCGAGTCCTTTCTTGATCAGCAAGCGAATTTCAAAATCGAGATAGTTATTTACGATGATGACTCTAGTGATGGGACGGCCGCGATTGTTCGGGAATACGCCGAAGCATATCCAAGCATCATCAAGCCCATCCTTAGCGAACGAAACCTGTTTTCGCTTGGGGTAAACCCCTATTATGCTTTCGTCTTCCCTGTCGCGCGGGGAGAGTTCATCGCAATTTGTGATGGTGACGATTACTGGACAGAGCCTGGTAAACTAGCAAAGCAGGTTGAGGTTCTCCGGTCCGATCCTAGTGTGGCGATCACCTATGGTCGTGCGTTTGGGGATCTTGGTGACGGTAAGACAATAGAGTTTTCTGCGGCCAGTAACCGGGATCTGTCGCCTATGGAACTTAAAACTGCTCCTGCGATAAATTCAGCAACTGCGTGCTTTCGGAATCCAAGCTTGAATAAACCACCACAATTCCTGCGACATTCGCCAATTGGCGACCAGACAGTTTGGGCCATCGCAGGAGAACTGGGGCGAGGACGCTACATCGAAGACCTCGCGCCGATAGGATACCGGATCCACTCAAAAGGCGTCTTCTCATTGGAAACAAACAAGAATAAATTCTATATGTCTCTGATCGCAAAGGCTTGCATCGCAGGTTATCATGGCAATACTGGCGATACACGTGCAGAACACCGAGTGCTCAGCCAGACAGTTAGCGCTTTGACCTCGCGCTTGGGTCTGGGAAGAGTGATCTTCCTCGCCCTACGGAATGGAATTGGGCAATTACTAGCTCAGGTACAAAAAGTTTGTCCATTTTTCGGATTCGTTATTGAACGATTCGGCTTTTCAGCAGTTCCGAGGCGACCCCGGTGATCTGTTATTGTTGGTATTGGCAAACCAGTATGACGGTGTTGCACAACTCTGTCTGCCAAGGATTCACATCGTGAGCCCATGCTTTTACTATGTCCTAATTCGCATCGAGGCAAAGATGCGTTGCCTCATAGCCTTCGGGGAGCGCATCGCCGCAAGAGAGCCAAACCGCCGAAATCCGGATGCACATCGGCCTGATGAACCGCTTCTCGGCCCTTGGCACGGCCGAGATTGTTCGTGTGGCCTGAAGCCGGAGGGGAAAGGGGCTCTCACGCCTCAGTTACGCAACAACGCCCTTTTCGACTGGAAAATGGGCACAAACCTTGGCTAATATTCATCCGAGTTTGTGCCCGCAGCCGAAATGCTGCAATGGCAGACGGTCGGAAATGTCTTGAAGCTGGCGAGTTGGCCGATGGGGTTTGCGTACATCGCGGCGGCGCGGTCACGGATCTTTATAGTGACCGAATTGGCATGGAACACCGCCTTTCTTAGTCTTCTCTGGGTCTTAATGCCCGTGATCGGGGTTGAGGCGGCGTGCATAGCCTTTTTGATCGCCTATGCAATGTATTTTATTCTGCTGCATGTGCTGACGGGGCGGTTGTTTGGGTTCCGCTGGGAACGGCCTTCGCTGACACTCATCGGTGTGCATACAATTGTTGCCAGTCTGAGTCTCGCCGTCTCACGGGTATCCCCCCTGGCAGCAGGCATGGCACTTTCACTGGCTGCAGCGACTGCCGTTGTGGGCCTTCGGATCGTCGTGATGAAGATCGGTCCTCACGTCCGCCTGTCAATCCGCCTGCATCCAGCTTTTGCTACTCTTCGATGGCCGATCAGACCTGCCACCTGAGACGATGCACGGCTAGGGACGCGTCTGCACACCATTTCTGGCATTCTTGGCAAAAGGAAAATCTTTTGAACACCGACCACGAAAAACGGTAATGCGCGTCTCTTACGGTGGACATGCCCTTGGTGAGCGTGATCATCTCATCATACAATCACGCGCAATATGTGCGCGAGGCATTGATAAGCGTGCAGGCACAGACCTATCCAAACATCGAACTGATCATCATTGACGATGGATCCACTGACGAGACGGCCCAGATCATCGAACAGACGCTCTCCACATTCGATCGTGATCTGCACGTCGTGTTTGAATGTCAGCAAAATGTGGGGATATGCAGCACGCTCAACCATGCTTTGGCATAATGCAAAGGAACGTATGTACAATTCCTAGGGAGTGATGACGCTTACCTGCCAGAGAAGACAGAACGCAGTGTTGCCGCACTTCGCAGTGCCGATCACGATGTGGCGGCGGTCTATTGCGATGGATTTCTTATCGACGAAAGGTCGTGCCGCCGTAGTATTTTCAGCAACAAGTATCGCGTTCCACTTGGGCGCGATACGCATCGTGAACTTCTAATTGCAAATTGGCTACCTGCCATGGGCATTTTATATCCGTGCGACGTTTTGGTGGCTTTCGGCGGCTTTGATCCAGAATTGAAATTTGAGGATTGGTATTTATTGCTGCGGCTGACCAAGGAGCATAAAATAAGTCGTCTGCCGGACAAGTTGTTCCTCTACCGGATACATTCCACAAACATGACCAGCGATACCGCCATGATGCAGGACACGACGGCGTCCATGATGAAAAAGCACACCGATTTTGCTGCTTTTAATGCGCTGGAAGCAGATTTGAGGCAAAAGCCCTTGCGCGCGCTTTTACGTCACTGGCGCAACTATGGCCTTGACCTCCGCGTGATTAGCAGACGGCTTTTCACTAACCGCGGCATACAGGGTGAGGCTGTACCGGCAGCAATCCTGAGCCTGTTGCCATTGCTGGCGGGCCGGGCCAGGATGCGGGTCAGCGCGAGCTTGAACCGCCTTGTCACGGTCAGGCTGGGACAGCAATGCAAGGTGGGTGGTCGACTCAAGATCTCAGGCAACCACCGCAATCTCAGGATCGGCGCCAACGTCATCTTCGAGGGCGATGCAGAGTTCATCCTGCCGCGAGGGGTGGGCCAGGGCCGCGTAGTGATTGACGATTCGTGCTTGATCGCTCAGGGCGCGCTTTTTAATTGCATCTCCGGCGATCTATTTCTTGGCCCGTCAAGCTATGTTGGACGCAATGTCGTTCTTCAATCGAACGGCGATCTTCGGATTGGGGCTTGGACCTTGATCGAGGCGAACGCTAGCCTCTACGCCAGTAACCAGATGACCTCTGGGAAGGATCAACCGATCTGGACCCAAGGTAACAGCTTCACTGGGATCTCCATTGGCCAAAACTGCTGGATCCGCCATGGAGGTGTCGTCGTCGATGGCGTAAACTTGTGCGAAAATTCCATTGTTGGGCCCAACACTGTGGTGCGCGGCGTGCACGGGCCTTCTAGTCGATTGCAGTTAAGAATCGACTGATCACTTATGCGACGCACCTTATATCCAGAAAAACATAAATTCCTTGTTTGAAAATACATGAAACCTCTTTCCGACGACATCAGGTACGCACTTCCCTTCGCCGCCTTTTTGAACGACTTGGGGTGCCTTGGCGTAGAGCCTGTGGCACAGGGCGGGCAACGATATGCCGTGATTGCGGCTCGGTCGAACCTCCGGTGGTGGCTCTTGCCGCTGGACAGCCGCCCAGCCGCCGCCGCGGGTCTTGACATGCTGCAACCTGTTACACGCGCTGCGAAACTGGCCAAGACCGCCGCACGCGGGTTAGCACTTTTGGGGCCACATGCGCTCCTCGGATGCGGACACCTGCGCTTGTCGCGCCTGCCCGATCTGGACGAGACATTTGACGGGCGTGCAACACATATGTCTTTTTTCACCGGGACTGACGGACCACATAGAAAAACCTCGATGCAGATTATGGACATTGATGGCGCTATCCTGGGCTATGCTAAAATGTCGCGTGCACTACATCTGCGTCCATACCTACGTAACGAGTCCAATGTGCTGACTCGCTTGAAGGAACTGGGCTTGACTTCGGTGGACGTTCCCACGGTGCAGGTCATCCGTGATGATGACGAAATGACACTTCTAATCACCAACAGTCTAAAATCGTCATCCCATAGCGTGCCCTTACATCCAGGGATTGAACACCTGTTTTTTCTCGATGAGCTGCGCGCAAAGACAGAACGTCTGGGGGCTGGTGAAGTACTGGATGCCCTTGAGAGGCGCATGGTGGAGTTGGCATCTGTAGGTGGTACGGATTGGACCGAGCGCATTGCCAGCGTGACGGCGCTTCTGCGTCCAGTTCAGGACCAAATCCCTGTCTGCCTTGCACATGGGGATTTCACACCCTGGAATACATTTCTGCAAGATGGTCGCCTGTACGTCTTTGACTGGGAATATGCTAATTTGGCTTGGCCAGTCGGCTTTGACCTCGTTAATTTCATGCTTGCCACCACCCCGCCCGGGCAACAAACGCAAGAGCTGTCTAGAGTGCTCAAGAGGCTGGCGAACGCACAATTCGACGGCAACGAACGTGCCGCCCACCAGGCGCTGCTTCTTTCCCTCGCCTGCCATGCCTTGCTCTACCTCGGCCGCTTGGCCGAGGTGCAGGGCGCTTTGATGGACTGGGGCGACGGCCCCGTGCGCGCAGCCTTAATCGACGGACTGCTAGACCTGGGAGGACACGACGCATGACTAGAGCGCAAAGTCGTGTCGGGGCGGTCGTCCTTACCTATAACAGTGCAGACGACTTGCCGGATTGCCTCGCTGGGTTGCGAGCGCAACGCGGGGTGGATCTACAGGTGATCGTCGTCGACAACGCATCAAAACTCGATGAACGGGCGCGGATGAAGGCCATCTTTCACGAAGTCCTACCAGAGGGCCTCATTTTGGCGGCAAAGCCGGCTTCCTACCCCGACGCGTCAGCCGTCTTCCTTTGCAACGATGTTAACGCTGGTTACTCTGCTGGGAACAACATAGGTGCGCGCTTCGCTGCCGAATCCGGCTGCGAGGCGGTCTTGATTGTCAACCCAGATGTACGGATCGAAGATCCAGACTACTTGGCCAACCTCTTTGATCTAATCACAGCGGATGCCAAAACCGCCGTGGCCTGTTCCACCGTGACAAACTTGTTCGGCAAACATGAAAATCCGATGATCGAACCTGGGTTCGTTGAGGAATTGCTTTGGCCTGTCAAAATGGTCTTCGGGCGTCTTCTGCCGAGGCAAAGGGCCGTCACAACCCTCCCTGCGCGCGCCCTGAAGGTCGAAAAAGTTACCGGCGCTTGCTTTTTAATCCGCATGGACTTCCTGCGTGTGATCAGGTTCTTTGATGAGTCAGTGTTTTTGTACTGCGAGGAGTCGATCCTCTACGCCCAGGTTCGTGCTACGTGCTGGAAAATGCTGATGGACCCGGGCCGACATGCTCTTCATGCTCATCGCACCACTGCTAAAGGAGATCAGCTAACACAGTACCAGAATTGGGCCAAGAGCCGTACCCAGTTCCACGCAGCTTACGGCGGGTATGGGGTTCTGGGGCAGGCTCTGTTGGCGGGGTCCCGCAGCCTCGTGCTAGGACTGGTTCGGATGAGGACACTTTTGAAACGAGTGCTGAGCAGAGCGGCACAAATGCGGGGTGGGGCATGAGATCACAAAGCTTTGTCCTCAACTCGCGACACTTCCTCGTATTCATTTTAGTGTCCTACGCAGTAGTGGTTTCGCCGTTCGTGGGTGCCGGACTACGCAATTACATGGTGCTCCTTGCCGCCATGATTGGCGGAACCTTGTTCATGGCACTCCGTTTTTACTTAAAGCGACAGGTCTTCTGGGCTTTGTTGCTCTTCTCCATCATGACGATTCAAAGCCTGTTTCAGGGCGGCACAGGACAGTTTGGGTCCGTCGCGCTGACCTTTGTATACGCCATGGGTTATTTCGCTATCGCCGGCCTTCTCGATATAATCGAAGATAAGAGAGCCTTTCTGATGAAGGTAATGCGTGGGATTGTTTTTGCATTTGCCATTCTGTCCGTGGTTCAACTTTTGACCTCGTTGGTCGGACTGCCGATCCCAAATCAGATAGCTTCAAAGGGCATCTGGAGCTACAACTCGTTGGCCAATGAACCCTCGCAGCTAGGTAGGATCGTTGGAATCAGCATGCTTTGCTACCTGGTTTTGTCTCGTTTGCCAGGGGAACCAGAGCCGTCACGTTTGCGCTTAAAAGTCCTGATCGCTTTTGTTTTGACGATGCTCTTGAGTGGCAGCTCCCTGGCGGCAGTGGCTATCATAATGGTTTACGTGCTTTCGAGATTTTCTCTGTGGTCAGTTTTGTTAGTGACTATCATTGTCTTGATGTGGCCTATGTTTTCGCTGATCGATTTCGAGCCACTCCAAAGGGCCATTCTGTTAGCGAACAATATGGCTACCCTTGATATCGATAAGGTTATGGTGGCGGATCACAGCGGCGGCCTCCGCGTTGCACCTATGCTGATCTATTTTAACGACTTTACCCTGGCGAAGGCAGGTTTTTGGTTTGGCTATGGCACTGAAGGCTTAATCTACTTCTTTCAAGGCAATATTTCTGGAATTGGGGAAGATGACATCTTCGCAGGGTTCTTACCGGCTTTTGCCGTCGTGTATGGAGGCCTGGTATTTGTTTTCTTCATCTGGATCTTTGCTTTGCGGCAGGCCAATCGGGCCACGCTGCCGCTGATTGCTTTCTGGGCAATTTTCATGACCAGCTCAGCCTGGAACACTCAGGTCTTTTGGTATGGTCTGATAACTATCTATGTCACTTGGGCAGCCAGTCGTAGCGACTTCCGTTCATTATCCGTGCGTGCAGAATCGTGAAAATACTAATATCCGCCTATAGCTGCGAAACCGGCCGTGGCAGTGAAGGCGAAATCGGCTGGCGCATGGTACACGCCTTGGCGTCGCAACATGATGTGCGGGTGATCACCCGGGCGAACCTGCGTGATGTACACTCTGAAAGCTTTTCCGACAGTCCAAAACCACCGAACCTGCACTTCGAATATTTTGATCTCCCGTGGATTTTCCGGTTCTACAAAAGGGGAAACCGCGGCTTCCTTTTATATTATTATCTCTGGCAGATTGGTGTTGGCCTGCGGGCGCGTGCCATTTTGAACGAGGAACCAGCAGATGTGCTTCACCACCTGATCGGCGGCATGGACTGGATGCCGGCGGGGTTGGCTCTCTGCCCTGGACCTTTTGTGTGGGGTCCGGTGGGCAGTGAAAACACCCACCCGATAATTCTGCGCCATCTGCCGGTGCAATCGCGCCTGAAATCACGCATAAGGATTGCCATACGATGGGCCCTGCGGACCCTAGAGCCATTCACTCGGTTAACAGGCGCACGGGCAGCCGTTGTACTCAGTCACACCCCTGAAACCATGCCACAACGGTATGCGAAGCGGCTCAAACCCTTCACGCAGACAGGTATAGTTGATCTTCCAACCCTCGCTCGGCCGAAAAAAGATTTTAACCGCAGGCCAGTTCTCAAGATTGTTTTTGCCGGTGAGCTAAAAGACTGGAAGGGCGCCAGGATGGCGCTTGACGCCAGTCTAGCGTATTTGGATACTGGTGCTTCAGCCGAGTTAGTCGTGCTCGGCGACGGCCCTCTCAGAAATGAAATGGAAGCCATTACCACAACCCATCCAAAAGGCGACCAAGTCCGATTTCTCGGCAAAGTACCCATGCTACAGCTAATCGATGAACTTCATTCGGCAGACCTGTTTCTCTACCCCAGCTTCCATCACGGTTTGGCGACTGTTGTCTTACAGGCAATGCTCACGGGCTTGCCGATCGTCTGCATAGAAGGTGATGCCACTGGTCGCGTTGTCGAACAAGAGGCCGGGATAACAGTAAAACTCTCCAAGCACGAGGCGCCAGCTGTCGGCCTGGCCCGTGCGATCAGGGAACTGGCACAGTGTGACGAACGACGTCAATCGCTTGCCCGAGCGGCAAGACAAATTGCTCTAGAGCGATTTTCATATGAAACACACGCCAGCCGTCTCGAAGCTATCTATGCCGAAGTTTCTCGCAGGACTTAGACCAACGGAAGTGTTCTACGATGCGTAATCGCCTAAAAACACTCCAGGCTTTGCGAGCCTTCGCCGCGATGGCTGTAGTTTTCTACCACACGATCGCTGCGACCGATCACGCTTACCCTGATGGGACCATACCAGATTCCCTGATGAATATCGGATGGCTTGGCGGCTTTGGGGTCGATGTATTCTTCGTAATCAGCGGTTTCATAATGATGTATGCGCACTGGGGCGACTTCCAATTGCCGGGTTCACAGAGGAGTTTCTGGTCCAACAGATTGCGGCGGATTGTGCCAAACTACTGGCTTTTGACCACGGTAGGCGTACTCATCATACTGTTGATGCCATCTCTTTCGCAACATGGGCGAACCTTTGATCCCTATTGGATCATTGCATCCTATGCCTTCATCCCCTGGACGTCGGATTCCGGAATCACAATGCCCGTTCTCGGCCTAGGCTGGACACTTAACTATGAGATGTATTTTTACGTGGTTTTCTCATTTGCCCTGTTGTTTCCAAGAAATCTCGCTATCCCTTTGCTCGTATTAGTTTTTTTGACCTCAATTGCTGCTAGCACATTCATCAGCTCTGATGCCCCGCTTTTCAAACAAGTTACAAGCTGGCTTCTGATCGAATTCTTGTGCGGCGTTGCACTAGCCATAGCGTTTAAGAAAGGGCGATCAGTTCAAACATCCACCGCAGTCTTGCTGGTTACTATTACGTTTCCCCTGCTTGCAATGGCTCTGCTTTGGCGGGACAACGGTGCCTTTCCCCATTATCTGAGACTGGTGTTCTATGGAACTCCGGCATTAGCCATCGTGTTGGCGGCTACACTCAGCGAGGGGATGCGAAACCTCAGGGTGCCTGCTTTCATAATATTCTTAGGAGACGCCTCTTACTCCATCTATTTGACCCACTTGTTCACTCTCCCAGCGACGCTAAAGATACTGCCAATGCTTGGAATAAAGCTCTATTTTCTTCTCAATATTGTTGTTCTCATGGTGGCCTCCGCTGTTGTGGGAGTCATTTTTTACAAGCTGTTCGAGCATCCGACACAAAAAATGCTCCGCCCGACCAAACAACTCTCAGCCCGGCAATGACCCGACCACGATGCTTTCTGGATTGACCATTAAGACCTGTACACTCATCAGAAAATACTAGGCAAACCAATCCTCGGCATGACTCTCTCGATCCCATAAAATGACGCATGGTGAAAAAATGAAAAAACTACTCCACTATTGTTGGCTTGGACCAAATGATCTTCCAAATAAAGAGGCAACATGTATTGAAACGTGGAAAGAAGTACTTCCCGACTACCAGCTAAAGTTATGGAATGAACAGTCTTTTGACCTGGTATCCAACAGTTTTGCGGCTCAAGCATACACAAATGGTGCCTACGCGTTTGCAAGCGACTACGCCAGAACAAGGGCATTGTATGACCATGGCGGCCTTTATCTTGACACTGATGTAGAGATTCTTGAGGGATTTCGCGAGATAGCGAACATAAATAAGTGTTTTCTCGGGTTTGAAACGCGCTCCAAAATTGGAACGGCGGTAATGTGCTTCACACCACAACATCCAGTGATAAAGGAATTTCTGGATTTCTACGAAAGAAACGACTTTGTTGATGAGCGGGGGAACTTTAATACAATTGCAAATGTGAGCATCTTGACCGACATACTCACCACGAGGGGATTGAAGGCTGACGGAACTCGCCAGGAAATTGATGGTATAGAAATCTATCCGAGAGAATTTTTCTATCCCAAAAAGATATCAGATCAACAATTCCGAATTACCGAGGACACCGCAGCCGTCCATAAATGCTCGAACAGCTGGATGACCGAGAGGGAGAGAGTTCGTGGGAAGAACCCGTTATGGATCAACATAATGCGCCCCTTGCTGCGTGGATTGAAGAATACGGGAAAGCGATTTCTTGGAGAAGACCTTATACAAGAAATTGAAGTTCAAGTCAGGAACAAACTGAAATGATGTCTACGCGTTGGGATGAACGACATGGGCGTATTCTAGGTGATATCTGCTCACGGTTCAACGAGATCGGAATACGTTATTTCATCATTAGAAACTTTGAAGGGCTCCCCAATAATAACCCCTCAAAGGATGTTGATATCATGGTGGACACCAAGCATACCAAAGAAGCCAAAGCGATATTACTCAGCATATATCGCGCACATGGAATTTCAAATTACTATGAGGCGCGTCATGGTTTTGTGCATTGCTGTCATGGTGTGGATGTCGACAATAATTTTGCAATAAAAATCGATCTTATTTTTTCCTATATCTCTAAAGGCTTTGAGATATTTACGTTCGACGAGCTCTACGAGCACTCAGAGAATTATAATGAATTTCGTGTTTTAAATAACTATTTCGAGGGGGTGATGGTTTTCATTTACAAGCAGTTTAACTACTCCCCTCGACTTAAGGATGAGTACAAAGAAATTATTTACAACACCCATAAGTCTTACCCAGAATTTAGCGATCTGCTACGTGATTTGGTTGGCGATTATTTGGCGGAAAACATTCTTGCCTCCATCGAGAGCAGAAGATTCGATGACATGTTGCTGCTTTCTAATAAGTTGACCAAAGCATTAAGGAAATTTGCATTTGCAAAACGCCCCTTGAAAACAATATCTTTGGTTGCTGCATTTTATATCACAAAGGGAAGTAAAGTTATTTTTAGATACAAAAAATACTCTAAATCATTTTCCGTTATCGCGCCAGATGGCAGTGGAAAAACAACTTTTCTGGAAAAATTACTTGAAGAAATCGATTTTTTCTTTGTTAACGACAAAAGTGACAATCGCTGTCATGTCTATCACTTTCGGCCCAACTTGCTCCCCAATTTAGGTGCTATTGGAGAAAACGTGGGCATTAAAGAGCAGGATAAGAATTTTACAAATCCACATCGTTCAAAGCCTGCTGGAGGGCTCAGTTCTTTTGTCCGTATTTCCTACTACTGGCTAGATTATGTACTAGGCTACAATTTGTACGTCCGACAAGATGTTCAGTTTGACAGATTTAGCGTCTTTGATCGTTATAGTTATGATTTAATAGCAGATCCTGCACGAACGAGACTTGATCTGCCATTGTGGGTACGAAAATTGTTCGTAAAGCTCATGCCCCACCCCAAGGTTGTATTCTATTTGGACGCAGATCCAACTGTTGTCTTTGGCAGAAAGCAAGAACTTCAACTGGATGAAATTGCTCGTCAGCAAATAGTATACAGAGCGCTGGCGGAGACTCACGATCGATTTTTTTCTTTGGATGCGAACCGGCCTGCCGAGAAGAGTGCTAATGAAGCGCTTCAGGTTATTCTAGATAAATTCACTCAGAGACTATAAACTAATGTGAATATTTTGTTACCTGTTCAGCCCGCGTGGGTGCTGAAATCTGGCCGTAGACGACTAATATCGTGAATCCATGCGGTCAGCCAAGCAACATGGGCAAGTCACCACCCGCCCGCCTCTTAACTACAAACCGATCCAGCTATGCAGCTTCCATGAAGAAGTGAATAAGTTCAGATTGATATGAGACGATTTTGATTGTGTAGAAACGTGAAGGGCCGCTATATTGAACTGATCCGTAGCAGTTGGCTGATCTACAACACCTGCTTCCCAGAACAGGCGGTCAATGCGATTTTAGGTCAGATCGTTGCGGACCAATGCGTAAGGCTAGAAAAAGTGCGATGATAGTTTATTGCCATCTGCTGAATGACCGGTCCGGTAGCCCTACGGTGCTTCGCGCCACCCTTGACGCGCTGAATGCACGCGAGGATGGCGTGCTTTATATTGGCTCGCAGGGACGCGGCGTACTGGAAGAAGCTCAGGTGACTACTCGCCGCTATTGGTACCGACGCAGCCGCTACCGCGTCGTGACGCTTTTCACCTATTTCGCAAGCCAGTTGGCACTCTACCTTGCTCTGTCGCGCGCGCGCGACATCCCTGCTAATGCCACAGTCTTGGTCAACACACTGCTGCCATTCGGAGCAATGCTATGGGGCAAGCGGACTGGACGGTGCGTAGTGGTGCACGTGCATGAAGTTTCGATCACGCCGGTCTTACTGCGCCACTTTCTGACCTATTGCGCCAGACGTTGCGCCTCTCAATTGCTGTATGTATCGAGTGATCATCGCACGCGGCTGCAGATTGACGGCCCTCCGTCCAAGATCGTGCCAAACCCTGTTAGTCCGGAACTGGCTGTGAGGGCAGAAAATTGTGCGCCTCGCCCCACCTCTAGAGAAGTATTCAAGGTGCTGATGCTGGCCTCACTTCGCAGCTATAAGGGGGTCGAAGAATTCATGGCCCTAGCCGCAGGACTAAGGCAGCGCAGAGACATCGCATTCACGCTTATCTTGAACGCCGAACCGAACGACGTAAAGGCTTTTGCCGCGAAGCACCCAACGGCGTCAAACGTTTTGATCCACCCTCAAACCGACGATCCGGCCAGTTTCTACGCGCGAGCCAACTTGGTACTGAATCTATCGCGCGTGGACCAGTGGATCGAGACCTTCGGGCTAACGCTTGTCGAGGCCATGACCTTTGGGATTCCCGTCATTGCCCCGCCCATCGGCGGTCCTGCGGAGATCGTCACGCACGGTCGCGAAGGCTATTGTATAGACTCTCGTGACGGCGCCGCCCTGCGAGACGCAGTCGTCTCCTTGGTTGATGCGCCTGAAATCTATGCCATTATGTCACTGGCAGCACGGTCGCGGGCGAAAAATTTCACATTCGACGCCTATGCGAAATTACTGCGCGCCGCGTTGGCAGGCACCGGCGAAAGTACAGCGCCATGAAAATTGCCTTACTGGGAACCGTTGGTGTACCGGGTCGATATGGCGGCTTCGAAACACTGGCTGAGAACCTTGTCAAACACCACGCCCACACCGGCAGCGCTAGCGTGTTGACAGTGTGGTGTTCGTCCAAGGACAACGCCACACGGCCCACTAGCTTTCAAAGTGCAAATTTGCGCTACGTCGGATTGAAAGCAAATGGCGTACAAAGTATTCTGTATGACGTTCTCGGACTTTTGGACGCCATCCGCACTGGCCATAACCAGATTTTGTTGCTTGGGGTCTCGGGCGCGATGACGCTACCACTGATCCGTATCTTCAGCCGAGCGCGCATTGTGACCAATATCGACGGCATCGAATGGAAACGCGAAAAATGGAACGGCCTCGCCAGAGCTTTTCTTCGTGCCTCCGAATGGGCGGCGGTGCGCTTCTCCCATGAGGTGATTGCCGACAACCAGGCTGTCGCCGAGCACGTGCATAAAATCTATGGTGCCAATTGCCATGTCATTGCCTATGGAGGCGATCACGCATTATCACATGACAGTGGGGGAAAGACGCCCGAGGAATTGCCCAAAGGCTACGCCCTCGCTATCTGCCGGATCGAACCAGAAAATAACGTCCATACAATCCTCGAAGCGTTTTCCAGCCTGGAAAACCCACTGGTCTTTGTCGGAAACTGGGGCAACAGCGCTTACGGACAGGAACTGAAGGCCCGCTATGGTGCAATGTCCAATCTGCACATCCTGGACCCGATCTACGACCCTGACACGCTTTATGCGCTGCGGCGCCGCGCCTCAATCTATGTGCACGGGCATTCCGCCGGAGGGACAAATCCTTCTCTGGTTGAAATGATGTACTTCGGTGTGCCGGTGCTTGCGCATGGCTGTAATTTCAATCGCTACAGCACTGAGGACAGGGCACTTTATTTCATGAATCCTGACGAGTTGGTGGCACTGGTTCAGAATTTACCAACAGAAGACGCCAACGAGATCGGCAACAACATGCAGGAAATCGCGCGCCGCCGCTATACTTGGGACCAAATAGGAGAGGCCTATTTCGCCTTACTCGAAGACCGCCAACAAAAGTAAAAACCTGTCGCGTTGCTCAGACGCAGGGGTGGAACAGAATAAAATTGGAAGAAAGATGAAGATTGAAGATACAGCCCTGCGGGGCGTCAAGCTGATTACACCGCGTCGCTTCGGTGACCCCAGGGGGTTTTTCGCCGAAACCTGGAACGCAAAAGTCTTTGCAGAGGCCGGGATCGCGCTGGAATTCGTGCAAGACAACCACTCGATTTCGGAAACTCTAGGCATTGTGCGAGGCCTGCATTTCCAAGCACCACCGCATGGCCAGGCCAAACTGGTGCGCTGTGGCAAAGGACGCCTTTTTGACGTAGCCGTCGACATCCGTAAAGGTAGCTCGACCTATGGGAAATGGGTTGGCTATGAGCTGAGCTCCGAAAACGGCCTTCAGTTGTTAATACCATCTGGATTTGCCCACGGCTTCATGACGCTCGAGCCCTCAACTGAGATCGCCTACAAATGCTCAAATTTCTACGTTCCAAAGGCCGAGGGGGCCTTGCGCTGGGATGACCCCTCCATAGGAATTGAATGGCCGCTATCTGTGATCGCGCCTGCACTCTCAGAAAAGGACGCCGCCGCGCCTGGTCTTGACGGGTTCGACAGTCCGTTCAGCATGGAGAGCGAAGCATGAAAATCCTGATTACCGGTGGCGCAGGATTCATTGGTTCCGCCGTCGTTAGACGCGCCATTTCCGACGGGCACGAGGTCGTAAACCTTGACGCGCTGACCTATGCCGCACGCCTCGAGAACGTGGCTTCTATCACAGACAATCCCGCCTACGCCTTTGAGCACGCCGACATACGCGACCGCACCGCCCTCGACCGGATCTTCGCCCAGCATGAACCAGACGCAATCATGCATCTGGCCGCCGAAAGTCACGTAGACCGGTCCATCGACGGCCCTGGCGATTTTATCGACACCAATATCATCGGCACGTACAATATGCTTGAGGCCGCCCGAACCTATTGGGCAGCACAAAGCCGCCCCAAAAACTTTCGCTTCCATCACATCTCTACTGACGAGGTATTTGGATCCCTACCGCCTGCGCCTGAGGTGATGTTCACCGAAGACACACGTTACGATCCGCGCAGCCCCTATTCAGCATCAAAGGCCGCCTCTGACCATCTGGTGCGGGCGTGGCATGCGACATATGACCTGCCTGTCGTAATCAGCAATTGTTCCAACAATTATGGGCCCTATCACTTCCCAGAAAAGTTAATACCAGTAGTTATCTTAAACGCGCTCGCGGGGAAAACTCTGCCGATTTATGGTGATGGTAGCAATATCCGCGATTGGCTTTATGTTGAGGATCACGCAGATGCGCTGCTACTTGTCGTCACCAAGGGCGCGCTAGGACGCAGCTATAATATCGGTGGTGAAAACGAGCGCACCAACCTGCAACTGGTGCAAACCCTCTGCACTATTCTCGACCGGTTGCGGCCGCGTAAAGCGGGCACGTATGCCGATCTCATCAGCTTTGTCACCGACCGGCCCGGCCATGACGCGCGCTACGCGATCAATCCCAGTCGCATCCGCGAGGAATTGGGCTGGCGGCCTTCGGTTACTATAGAAGAGGGGCTGGAGCTTACCGTGCGATGGTAT
>Ga0209532_1001149_pt1 | contig 21328 bp, 25 predicted proteins | sample COG_02_FD_184746 | JGI IMG/M metagenome (GOLD analysis project Ga0209532, IMG submission 184746) | Pelagic Microbial community sample from North Sea - COGITO 998_met_02 (SPAdes) (version 2) | ecosystem: Environmental > Aquatic > Marine > Neritic zone/Coastal water | place: Helgoland, sampling... | reverse complement strand
AAAATGACTAGCACTTGGGTTTAAAGCTATTTAAAAAGAAGTTAAAAAAGGGGTTAAAAACGTCACTTCTTACACCTATATTGACACCCAAAAATAAAAAGACCTGTAAATCAATGACTTACAGATCTTTTTGCGGAGAGACAGGCTCCTTTTCACTTGTCCTCTATTGTCCTGTATTTATGTGCAAATAGCGGACAACCATTGATTTTCATTGAAAACTGTCCATAATTGTCACTCTTTTTAGGGTACTCTTGTGACATAGTTCAGGCAACTATCCAGGCAACTGGGGTTGTCAATGTTTAATTTTAATAAATGCAGTATGAATTTCAAGTTAAAAACACCAAAATCACAGTCAAGCTCTCTCATTTTATCCTATGTAACATTAAAAGACGGAAAGCGATTTGTTTACTCTACAGGTCAAAAGATCCCAGTGAGACTCTGGGATAAAAGCTATCAAGTTCCAATCAGAACAAAATCACAGAAGGATCAAGTGATAATTAATTCAGTTAACCTTCGTCTTGAAAGAATCAAAGCTGAATACTTAAAACTCGATCTTCAGTATCAAAAAGAAGGTAGGCAGCTCACTAAGGAGGAGTTAAAGGAAGAGTTTGATATTCTATTCAAAGGGAAACAAAAAAAAGAGACCCCAAATAACCTTAAAAGCTGTTTTACTGACTTCTGTGAGTTTAAAAACAAAGAGGGAAGTTGGAGTAAATCTACTGAATAAAGATACAAGATGTTACTTGGACTTTTAAATGATTATAAAAAACATAAATCAAAGGCAATTGATATTCAAGGGATCGATGAATCTTGGATTACTAACTTCAGGCATTACTGTCAAACAGTCAAGAAGCATCAAGTAAACACCCTAGGAAGAAATATAGGACTTTTGAAAACCTTTTTGAACTACTGCCTGAAGATGAAGTATATAGATAATCCCAGTTTTAAAGAAGCAGCAGTGAATAGAGAGGTAACTCACCAAATTGCACTAAACAAAGAGGAGATTGAAGTAGTTGCTCAACTAGATCTAACTCAAAACAAGCGTTTAGAGCGAGTCAGAGACGTTTTTCTTGTTGGATGCTATACAGGAATGAGATTTAGTGATTTTAAGCGTGTGAAAAGCTCTAATATATCAGATGGTTTGATAACAATTAGAGAAGTGAAGGACAAGACCAAAACACTCCAGATTCCAATCACTGATAAAGTGAGAGCTATCCTAGAAAAGTACGATTGGGAGCTTCCATTAATATCTGAACAAAAGTTTAGATAATACCTTAAAGAGATTTTCAAACTTGCTGGCTTTACTGATCTTAAAATCAAGTCAAAAAAGATAGGTAAAGAAGTCTATGAGAAGGAGGTGCCAATGTACGAGCTAATAAGTACTCATACAGCTAGAAGATCGTTTATTACCATTATGCTTAATAGTGGAGTGCCAGCAAAGGCAATAATGAGTATAACAGGTCATAAATCAATCAATAACTTCCAGCTATACTACAAGCCTTCAAACGACACACTTTCTGGTTTTATGGATCAAGTATGGGAGTAAGAAATTGTTGATCATTTTCTAATAACTATTATTCTAATCCTTTGGCAAAATCTGTGGATCTTATGAAATTGGGGTAAAATTTGATGTAAATGGATGTGAAAAACTACAGCCCAGAACTCCAAGAAAACAGAAAACCGATTAGTATTTTAACCACCCGAGTAAATTCAATTGTTGATTCAATAGATCAGCTTAGATTGACAATGGATCATATGATTGAGACTCAGTGTAAAATGGTAACTAAGATTGATAAAATCTCTGACAAAGTCTTTGAAAAGCCTGAATATTTATCAGTTGGAGAGATAGGACTTAAAGAAGGAGTTTCAGATAGAACTGTAAGGAGGCGCCTTAAAGAGAAACTAATTCCATTTGAAAAAAACGAAGGAGAAAAAGCTTACAGAATACCAGCGGAATATTATTATCAGTCACTGTCTAGTGATGGAAAGTCCAAATGGTTTCAGAATCATACAAGAGAATAAAACAAAAATTTTAGATTAAGGATGTAATGCTGGATACGCTTGATTGCTTGGTGTAGGGATTCACAGTATATATAAAGGGTGAAAAAGTACAAATTAGAGAATAGGCTCTCTTAATGTTACAAACATCCTAAGCAAATACTCCAGTAAAATGACTTCAGTCCCGAGTCAAAGACTTTTTCTCTTCAAACCCCCTATTTTACTGACTTTCACCGTTAAATAACGGTTTTTTTAACGTATCTTTTATATCCCGTTTTTAATATTTTCACCTTATTCAAAGGGAAATATCGGGGAGTTGTACGTTAAAAATTAAAGTCATGACAAAAATAGGTTTTCGAATTCGATCCAGTGAAAAATACGCTTCAATTTATGTTTATTTTCACAATAGTGAGAATCAAAAAATTGAGCGCAAAACCGGGTTTTATACCCGCTCTGAATTTTGGTCTGTTTATACCCAGCGCTCCTGCTGTCCAACTAGTGGTGAGCGGGTTAATTATTTGCTTGATAAACTTGAAGACCATCTAACTAAATCCTATAATCTCTCTAGAGGTTCAGGACTTATTGCCCGTGGTGACTGGCTTGAGATTCAAATCGCTCAAGTATTTAACCGAAAGATAAAAGACAAACAGGATTTTATACTTTTTCAGATCGATCAGTTCATTGATCAGGCTCCTTTTAGGGTTACAGGCTTCGGGGGTGAGATGGGCCTTAAAGAAAACACCATAAGAAACTATCGAGGGCTTAAACGAATTTTAACTGCTTTTGAAAGTTATCGTGGGGCGCCAATTTTACTCTCAGAGATAAATAAAGAATTTGTTGAGTCACTTACTAGCTGGATGATGAGCGAGATGTACTATAGCGTTAATTATACTTCCAATACCTTAAAGCTACTAAAAGCCATTTGTAGTGAGGCCAGAAAAAAAGGGGTTAACGTACATTATTTTGCTGAGCATATCAGCTATTTTAATCAAAGGGAAAAGGACCGCCATCTTCAGATTATAACACCTGAAGATATTTATAAAATTAAAAGAGTTGATGGGCTTACCCCAAAAGAGCGAACGGCAAGAGCCTGGATGCTGATTGGATTATGCATTGGTCAGCGGGTTTCTGATTTACTCTCTTTACGGCCTAAAAATATCCGTGAATCAAAAAATGGAGGACTTTATGTGGATATAATCCAACAAAAAACAACACGGTTTGTAACTATTGGTGTTGTTGATCCAGATGTGGTTTTTTTACTTAAAGAAAACTTTCCAAAGCCGCTTTATGCCCAACAGTTTAACTATTTAATAAAACAGGTGGCAGAAAAAGCCGGCATTGATGATATAGTTAAGGGTTATAAACTCTCAAGAGCCCCAAAAAGAAAAGTTTTAGGAATGTATCATAAGTGGGAGCTTCTTACTGCCCATGATTTAAGACGCTCATTTGCTACAAACTATTTTGGTAAGATTGAAACTCCGATACTTATGCATATTACTGGTCATACAAAGGAATCTACTTTTTTAAAGTATATCGGGAAAACCCAGTCTCGGGATGCTTATGCAGATGCCTTTATGGAAAAAGCACGTTTTATCTTGTAGGATGCGGAGATCGATCCATATAATCCTCGTTTTCCCAATCTTTTATTTTCTCTATAGTGAACTCATCTCTTGCTGGTTTCATTTTAGGAAGTATAAAGGAGGATAGGTGGGAGAGTAATTTTATTTTTTCGGAAGGGGAAAGATCTTTAGAGTTTAACAGAAGATCATCTAAAACATCTTCATAGAGTAGTTTCATTTTCTCCTCTATGTTTGGCTCTAATCTTTTTGAGGGGCCTCTTTTTGATTTTCTACCTGCTTCTCGGGCTGTTTGTGAAGTGAACTTTGACATATTTTTAATTTTTATATCAAAATTACCCCGAGATAGGTGGAATTCAAAAATTAGTTTTTAACATAAGGGGTTAGTTATTAAGGAATTAAAAGAATATTTTAAGACACAAAATTATTTTTAATGAGCTCAACAATCCATGGTTTTATGTTTTGTTTTTCAAGTTCATTAATCTTTATAAAATTACACCCCCAATTTTCATAAGATATTTTAATTGGTTCATTTGAAGTGTTTTCAACTTGGTACGAAGCAATTAATATATCACGATTATTAATATGGAGTTTTTTTAGCTCTATCAAAGATTTGATCTTAACATCCAAATTGGTTTCTTCTTTAAATTCATCGATCAAAGCCTCTTCAATAGATTGATGGGGTTCGACTTTTCCTCCAGGGAGATCAAAAATAAAATTTTCGTTTTTAAGAAGTAGTACCCGATTGTTTTCAATCATTACGCCTTTAACTGAAATGGGGTATTTAACAGATAAATCATCTAAATTAAATAACCTTTGAAAAACGATTACGCCAAGTCTTTTTATGGTCGCTATCATGATGCTTTATTGTATTCTGGAACAATTTGTTTGATATCAAATTCATTGAATTTATCAATTTGACTATTTTCAAAAATGGTGATAAGCTCATCTAAGGCAATCTTTTGTTTTTCAGAAAGGTTCACTTTTTTACCGATCAAAAGATTTGGGTTTTCATCTGATTTTCCCTCAACCTCCGAATCTAAAAATAACTCCTCATAGAGTTTTTCACCTTTTCTTAGTCCAGTTTCAATTATAGGCACCTGCTTTTCATTTAGACCTGAAAGAAGTAACATCTTTTTAGCTAAATCATAAATTTTAACTGGTTTACCCATATCAAAAACATAGATTTGAGATCCTTTTCCAATACGAGTCGCCTCGAGTACAAGTTTTGAAGCTTCAGGTATGGTCATAAAATACCTTTCTATATTTAAGTTAGTAATGGTAATTGGACCTCCCTCAGCTATTTGGGATTTAAAGGTTGGAACAACAGATCCACTTGAGTCAAGAACATTACCAAAACGAGTTGATAAAAATACAGTTTTTGATTTTTCGGATCTTGTATTAGCTACTATCGCCTCACAGATGCGTTTTGATGCGCCCATAAGATTAGTAGGGTTAACAGCCTTATCTGAAGAAACCAAAACAAATTTTTCAATATTTTTTTCTATTGCTTTTTGAACCAAATAATTACATCCAAGCACATTGTTTTTAAAGCCAGAATATGGATTATCCTCAAAAATGGGAACATGTTTATAGGCTGCAGCATTAAAAATGATATCAATTTTATTGTTTTCAAAAAACATATTCATCGACACCCTATCAGTTATATCCTTCAGATGAAATTGAATGTTTGAGAACTCTTTAAACTTATTTATTGCATTGAATAAATTAAACTCAGAATTATCAATCCCAATGATATTTATGTTTTGAAATTCTTTTAGTTGATTAATAATTTCAGAACCTATTGAACCGGCACCTCCTGTCACTAAAACAGTTTTCCCTTTAATAAAAGCTTTAAACTTTTTAAAATCAATGGATATCTCATCTCGAGATAAAAGTTGGTCCACTGAGAATTCGACCACTTTAGATCGGTCTGTATTTTGATTTATAATTTCTTCTTTATTGGGCAATCTATATACAATAAAACCGATTTCTGTAAGGGTTCTTAAAATGTAATTTCTTCTTTTAATTGTGAAGTTATCAGTTGAAATTATAACATGACTATAACCATTTTCATGAAGCTTTTCTAATTTTTTAAAGTTGAAATCCATTATTGGAACTCCATCAATAAATTTTCCAACTTTTGACTGATCATCATCAATAAATCCACTTATCTGAAACCCTAAATTGTTTTGATAGGCTCTTTTAAAATAAATCCCATTTTCTCCAGCCCCATAGATAAGTGCTTTTGTTTTTATTGAATCAATTTTGGAGGTAAAAAGTAATTTTAAAAGTAATCGAGGAACGATTAGAATTGTTATAGACGAGAAAAGCAGGTTCACAACATGGGTCTCACCAAATTGAGGCTGAGTAATAAATATAGAGAGTATAAATGAACCCAAAGAGATAAAAAAGATTTTTAATAAATCTGAAATGTTGAAATAGCGATAGGTGGTTTTATAGACTTTGAGAATTAAGTTAATTAAAATAAAAAGGGCAAGATATATTCCTAATGTTTTGTATCCATCTATTTTGAAATAGTTAACAAGAAAACTCCATGATAAAAAGTTTAATGCAAGATCCAACCCAACTTTAAAATAAACTGGAGGATCTTTTATAACGATTGTTTTAATTAACTGTTTTAACACTTAACCTTTTAAAATTTTTAAAATAGTAGAGAAAATAATTTTAAAATATTCCTTTAGTGTATAATTATACCCCATACTTAATTCTAATTTCTTGGGTAAAATTTCATTGACATATAAAGTCTCAGGGTTTAATGAATTATTAAATAATTCATTTTCATTTATAAATTTTATTGATGCCCAATCCGTGATTCCAGGTTTTAAAAAAAGTATTTTTTTTTGATCATCGTTATATAGATCAACATATTTTCTAACCTCTGGTCTTGGGCCTACTAGACTCATATCTCCTTTTAAAACATTAAATAATTGAGGTAGTTCATCTAGTTTAAATTTTCTAAGTATGTTTCCAATACTAGTAATTCTTGGATCATTCTCACCAATAGTCAATAGGCCTCCTTTTTCTAAATTAATATACATAGTCCTGAATTTGTATACATTAATATCAAGATTATTTAACCCAACCCTTTTTTGAATGAAAAAAATTGGGCCTTTGGAGGAAGTTTTAATTAGAATTGAGATTAATAAAAAAATAGGGGTTAATATCCATAATCCAAATAAAGAAAATATAATATCAAAAAGCCTTATCAACTTGAAATTACCTTTTTATAAGAACTATAAACAACTTCACAAATATATTTTACTTGATCATCATTAAGTTGAGGGTAAATAGGCAGTGAAATTTCCCTAGAATAGTTGTCATATGCATTTGGGTAATCTTTAATGTTATATCCCAAATTCTTAAAAACAGTTAACATCGGCATTGGGATAAAATGAACATTTACAGAAACCCCTTTTTTGGTTATTTCTTCAATAATTAAATCTCGTTGTTGTTCATTACAGTTATTTAAACGAAGTGCATACAAATGAAAACATGATTTCCTGTTTTCATCTTCTAAAGGGGGTAATTCAAATTCTTTGAAATTTGCGAAAAATGCTTGGTAAGATCTTGCAACCCTCTCTCTTTCCTTAATTAAAAAATTATTGTATTTCCTTATTTGTGCTAAGCCAATTGCTGCACAAACGTCAGGCATATTGACTTTTAATCCTGCAAAAAGTATATCATACTTCCACCCTCCAGCTTGAGATTTTGTAAATGCATCTTTATTTTGACCGTTTAAAGTAAAAAGTTTCATTAGTTTATATTCTTCTTCAATATCAAAACTTGGAGGTAAATTCAAACAGATAGCTCCGCCTTCAGCTGTAGTAATATTTTTAACCGCATGAAATGAAAAAATTGTTATGTCAGTTAATTTTCCTGTAGGGATACCCTTATAAGTTGCTCCAATAGAGTGTGCAGCATCAGAAATCACTAAAATTCTTCCTAAAACAGATTGTTTGTCTGAACTGGGAACAAATTGATTTTTGATTGATTCTTTATTTACTAAATAATTAATAGAGTCATAATCACATGGCCAGCCAGCTAAATCAACTGGGATAATTGCTTTTGTTTTTGGTGTAATTGCTTTTTCAATCGCAGTAATATCAATTGTGAAATCGTCTGTGATATCGACCATAACAGGTATTGCTCCACATTGCAGAACTGCTAATGCTGTAGCACTGTATGTATATGCTGGGACAATCACTTCATCTCCTTCCGTTAGCCCAAACCACTTCAGTGTTAATATAGCTCCCGAGGTCCATGAATTTACACAAACTGTTTTTCTAACATTAGCCACTTTTGAAACCTCTTCTTCTAAAAACTGAACCTTTGGCCCAGTAGTAATCCACCCAGAAGAAATTGAGTCAATTACCTCACTAATAATATCTTGGTCTATAAAGGGGGGAGAGAAATGTATCAAATTTCTTTTATATATCTATTCATAATTCTATCTCTACTTAATTGGAAAGTACTTTGAATTAAATAACCATTACTTGAATAAAATTGATTAACTGATTTGTTGTTTGAAAAATCAGTTGTAAGAGAAAGATATTTCATCCCTTTAGCTTTCATCTCTTTTTCGAAAGCTGATAATAAAGTTTTTCCATATCCGTTATTTCGGTGTTTTTTATCAATGCTTATAGATAACAATTCTCCAGTAAAGTCATTTTTAATTAATTCTTTTTTATTGAAACCTCTTAAAAGTCTAAATATGATCTTTGGATTACAAATTATAATTTTAACACCAACTAATAAAAATTTCTTAAAGTTGGATTTTAGTATTTTTTTGTTAATCCCAGAAGAGATTGTTACACCAATAGAAAATCCAACTAATTTTGATTTGTAATATAAACCTAGAGCTATAGATTCTTTCATAGAAAGTAATGCTTCGTAATAAATAAGTAAAAAATCAAAACCTAGATTAGTTAAAAAAAAATTTTCAAAATTTTCAACATGGATTTGAACAAGCATTTTCAAATCACGGTTTTTAATCGATTCAATTTTCATTAAATAATTGATCAGATAAATTTTTAAAAAATTGTTTAAATAAATTTAATTGATGGGTTTGATCGAAATTTATAGCTATAGAGTATGAGTTTTTTTTAATTACTTCCAATTTATTTTTATCCTTGGTCAAAGTTTTGAAGGAGGTAATAAAACTTTCTACATCATTTGAATTATAATTTACTCCTAGTTTATATGTTTCTAATAAATCATGGACTTCACCATCAAGTGAATTAATAATAGCAAGACCGGCTGAGGTATAATCATAAAATTTATCTGACATTTCAACATTTGAATATTTGCCATAGGTATTCAATCCAATATCACATTTTGAATATAAACTTATCAATTGTTCTTTATTTAACTTTCCCAAGTAAAATATATTATTTGTTTTATTTTTTCTTAAAAAAGATTCTAACATGCCTCTTTGAGATCCATCCCCAACAATTATCAGTTTTAAATTATTTTTAGACTTTAGTTTTTTAAATGCTAATAAAATAGTCTCAATATCATAGGATGGCCCTAGTGTTCCAGCAAAAATTGACCAGATATCATTACTTCGTTTTTGGGGAAGTAATTTCTCAAAGTCAAAAGATTTTTTATTAAGATCTTCGCGAAATTTATATACATCTATGCCGTTATAGATTATTGCATTGGGTATTTTTGATATACTTTTACATTGAGATAATGGAATTTCATAATATTTTTTTGCTAAAGCAATAAAGCCTGAAGCATTCCCCAAAACTTTCTTTCTGTGTTTATAGTGGAATGAAAATAATAGATTGAAAATTGATTTTAGTAAAGGATTAAAGCTGTTCACAATTAATTCAGGCCATAGATCCATTTGATCAATAACGAAAGGGATTTTTTGTCTTCTACAATAAAAATAACTCGGGTAATAAAGTGTTATTGGTGAGTCAGCTATAATAAATAATTCTGGTTTCTGAATTTTTTTTAGCTGTTTAGATAAATTTAATCCGTAAGTAAAATCTCTTATGATTCTCCCTAATGAAATATTTTTTTTATAGGAAGAAGATTTAATCAGATGAATCTTAAAATTTTGCGAAACTTTAATTACTTTATTAATTGTCGCCCTTTGATATTTGAAATGATGTGAAAAAGTTGAAGTAAACCAAATAACTTCATGTCCCTGCTCTGCTAGAGCTTTACCAAGAAGATAAAATCTGTATTCTCTCCATTTTTCTCCAGGTATAGTGCCATAAGGGTTGGATAAATAAACTATCATCTCTAAATTTTAATTGCTTTCACATGATAGCCAGCAGTAAACCCATAATCTTGAAATAGATTTTCACATATATGTAGAGGAATTAATAACATTAGTGAAAGGGGTAGTAAAAAAATTAATAGTAAAAATGAAACTAACTTTATGAAAAGTTTCCCTTGGATTAAATATTCAAAACATTGTTTGACAAGTGTGAATAAATTGGATATCAATGTAGTAAAAATACTTCCATTTGGAATTATTTCGATTATTTTAAATCCATTTTCCGTCAAAAATTTAGAATACCAATATTTAGTGAATCCACCATAGAAATGAAAAGGCTCTTGATGTAATCCTGATTGTAGAGGAGCTGTAATTAACAAAACTCCATTTTTTTTTAATAATCTCGAAATCTCTTTAATAACTTCGATTGGATATGGTACGTGTTCTATTACTTCAGTACATATAACAGCATCAAATGAAGCATTATCAACAGGTATTTCAAGAATATCTGAGACATAATCAATTTTGCCATAGCCTAGTTGTTGAATTTGATTTGGATTAAGCTGAACAAAATCATGAGTCTTATAATTTGTGTGATTAAAATTTGATCTATAAGGACATCCCCCTGCCCCAATGTCAAGTACATTAGAATTGTTATCTATTTTAATTGATTCTTTGGCAATCCATTTGTCTCTTCTGAAACGATTGTATGCTATATATTTTTTTAAAAAAGGGGAAATTTTGAAAACAAAATTTTTAATTTTTAAGACATGTTTAACCATCGCAAATTTGATTAAAGTTATTGAATTATTTGAAATATAGTATTCGCAGAAGTGTTTACTCCGTTATAAACTCTTGAACTAAAAAGCAGAAGAGAAAAAATTACTAATAGGAATTTATTTTTCGATGAAAAATTATAAAAAAGATTTAGTACGGTAGAAAGATAAAAAACAGTCTCAAACATTCTTGAGCTAAAGACTGTATTAATTGAAAGAAAAAAAATTCCAATAATTAAAAAAGTGCTAGATAGGTTAATGTAAATATAATTTAGATTTAATCGATCTGAATTTATTTCTTTTCTATTTAATGCCTCTTTTAAACATGTTAATGATGGAAAAATCAAAATTAAACTTTTAAATAAAACAAACTGAACATCCTCAAAATATAGAGCGTATCTTGAATTTATTAAAAAAGGCATTATATATATTAATAAAATTAGCGGTATGAAGTACAACTTTTTCAAATAAAAAAATATCAGAGGAAATATGTGAGAGAAAAAACTTGATATCAAGAATAAATATTTTGATTTTTTTTGTTTGAGTGCAAAAATTAGAAAAATTATGGCAAGATGAAATCTAAATGCATTGATGTCAAAAGTTATAAAAGAAGAAAAGAAAACAATCAATACATTTGAGAGAGAGCCAATCTTCAGAAGATAAAAATATTTTAATAAAAATAAAAAGTAAACAAATATGCTGACAAGTAGTAAATATTCAATGCCACTTGATAAATTAAATTTGTACCCAATTAAACTTATCAAGTCAAATAGAAAATTATTATTAAAAATTGAATACCAAGAAATAGTTTTTTCAATATTATCCTCAATTGCATATTTGACAAAAACGTATAGATCTGGAGATAATCTTGTCAAAAAAATTGAATAGAAAAAAAAAACTGAAATTATAATTAAAAAAATAAACTTACTCATTTGCTTTTTTCAAATCTATAAATCTTACCGAGATATATGTGAAGGTAAAGATTAGGAAAATAAATATATATGGATAATAGTAAAAAACAATTGCAAAATTTTCTAGTATAATGTAATAAAGGCCTATAAATAATAGGGAAGGTATGTAATAAACTATGTGTTTTTGATTTTTGAAAACTAAATTCCTTATCTCAATACTCATTATATTTATTCCAATTGAATAAAGTGAAATTATTATAATTAACACGTATTTATTATGATAATAAGAAAGAAAAAACATGATAATTAAAATTATATTTATTGGTAATTTATAATCAAAATTTAATTTTTTCCCTTTATCAATTAGAATATCCAATTGTATTTTACTGAAAACTAAAACAAAGAATCCATTAATATATTTAAATAGTAAAACATAATTTTTATATAAATCGTAATCAATTAACTTAACTAACTTAAAATCTAAAATTGGAAATAATAAAAAAGGGATATGAGAAATTAAAGATTTTAAAATTGGCAATAAATCATCCTTTACCTCAAAAAATTCAAGTTTATGAAATATCTCTCTAAAAAGTTGAAGGTTAATAATTATTAATATAATTGAAATTAGATATATATTTAAATATTCTAAAAATAATGATAGTGGAAGTAATAGACTATTTAAGCATAAGAAAATCAAATATCTAACTTTATTTCCATTTAAAACATTTATAAAATTGACAATGTTTACAATTAAATTAATTGTTATCATCGATAGAATTAGATTTAAATCATTGCCATTTAAAAAGTAAAATAAACAAACTCCAAGAGTTATAAATAGTATTCCTTTTAAAATTATGCCTTTAATCTTTAATCTTTGTTGATTAAAGTATAAAGGAATCATAATTAGAGCATAAACGGATGAAACCCCTTGATAAATTGGCAAGCGAACTGAAACCTTGTTCTCAAAAAAATATACAATCAGAGTGAAAGTGGAAACCCCAATTAAAGGTGGTAAATAAACTAAATTTTTTTGCAACATTTGATTATCAATAAACTGCTTTATTTTAATCATTAAACAGTTCATAACACAAAAAACCAGTCTTTGAAAGAAAATTTCTTAATAAATATTTATTGTTTATAATCTTTTTGCCAGTTGTGCCTGCTATTCCTTTATAAAATGGATAACTAGATTTAATTTTTTCTTTTTTTAAATTTATTAACCTTTTGAAATAAACCGCTTCTAAAAACCCTTCTTCATTATAGTTACATTCATTTAATGAATGTTTTAAGTTTTTATTAAAAAAATTCGTTGTGCATTTATAAAAAATTGTGTCAACATATTTATGTTTTTTAATCATAAACAAAGGTTGAGAAAAATAAAAAACATTTGAATTATTATCGATTTTATTTATGATTTCAGATATATTTTGAATAAAATAGCCAGGAGTTATTTTGTAAAAACCCCCATATTTATTGACTAATCTTGAATTTCTTATCATAAAATTCACGATTTGTTGTTCTCCGTTTGATTTACCATATTTTGAAACTAGTTCTGTGTCTTGTTGAAATATCAATTGTTCAAATTGAATTTTTTTTTTCAACTCTAAGATTTCTTTTTCATTAAAAATTTTTGTGTTAGATCCGTCAACTAAAATTATGCTTTTAAATAAACCGGTATCTATATATTTATAAATTGAATCTTTACATCTTTTAATTCTAATACTTTCATCTGACAAAGAATTATGAATTTGAGTATACGTTTTAGTTACATTGGGGAAAAATAAAGGGAACTCTTTAATCATTATTAAAATTTCTGTATTTCTCGATTTTTTGAATTATAGAATTAGGAGTGTATTTTAAATAACTTTTAAAAATCACCTCTTTTGTTTGATTTATAACATTTTGATAGAATGAAAATTTCTTTTTTAAAATGTTAAAAGTATACCCTTGTGAAATTAGTAATCGATATGTTTTTCTTAACCAAAATCCTTTAATTATTCCATGCTTGTACTTAAATATCTCAACATTTGTACTATAAAAATTTTCATTTGTTGATCTTAGATTTCCAATTTTTTCAAATTCCCATGCATTTTCAGCTCGATTCAAAATTGTAATTAAATATTCTCTTTCAATTATATTAGCAAATAAAGCAGTCCTATACAAAGCATTCTTTGGAATTAATGAAAATTCATTTTTAAAATCTGCAAAATAATTTGGTCTTAAAGTCAATGATTTTATGTTATTTTTTTTAATGAATTCAATTGATTTGTATAGTCTTTTAAAGTCTATTTTTTCAATAAAAGTGTCATCATAAAAAAAAATCACTCTTTGTGATTTTATTTTATTTAAACCTAAATAAAGAGAATTAGACCAAGTTAAATCATCACCTACTAGCAGGTTGATTATTCTTTTATCATTATACATCCTGAAGTTATTCAAAAGGTATATTGGATAGGGGCATTTAGGCCAAGATTTGAAAAAATAGTCAAAAAATGGTTTCCATAATTCATGGTATTTATCAAACGAAAGAACAACAATTGAAATGGAGTCTTTATCCATAAAATTTATTTATACAATTTGTTATGTATAATATTTGTTCATCACTTAATTGTGATGAGGAAGGAAGCCACAGACCTTTTTTACCAACAAGATTTGAAATTGGAAATTCACCCTTAATATTATAAGCAACTTGTTTATTTATCGGAGGATACATTATTCTAGTGCCAATATTCTTTGATTTTAAAAAATCTATTAACTCTCCTCTTCTTTCAGCAAGAATATCGATAAACCAAGGTGTTGTAAAAACTAAATCCTGAGAAAAGAATTTAATTTGTTTACAACCCCTTAAATTTTTTTTGTAAATACTATAGATTTCTTTTTTCCTTTTAACTCTCCAATTGAGTTTATTCATTTGAACAATCCCTATAACTGCTTGAAGCTCTGTAAACTTAAAATTATATCCAATAGAATCATGAATATCATTTCCTCCCTTAGTTCTGCCAAAATCTTTTAATCTAGAAACTTTAAAGGCTATATCATCATTATCTGTAATTATTGCTCCACCTTGCCCAGTAGAAATGATTTTGGGTGCTGAAAATGAAAAACTACCAGCATGCCCTTTTCTTCCTTGATGAATTCCATCTGGGTAGAAAGATCCTAAAGATTGGGCACTATCTTCCAAGATTATAATGTTATTACGATTGCAAAATAAAATTATTTCTTGATAATCAATTGGGTATCTACCATTTGCATTCATTAAAAAAATAGCTTTTGTTTTAGATGTAATACCTTCTTTTATACTAGCAAGACTAATGCAAAGTGTTTTTGGATCTACATCAATGAATTTGGGGATTGCACCAAATAATTTTAATGAATTTGGGGTAGCAATCATTGTATAATTTGGCACTAAAACTTCATCTCCCGCTTTAATTCCAGCAGCAATAGCCATTATTGTAAGACTTATTGTTCCATTATTGACTATAAAACAATGTTTAGCACCTGTAAAATCTTTAATAAGGTCTTGAAATTTAAAAGTTTCTTTAAACTCTGTTAACCAACCTCCCTCATCCATATATTTATTTAATGCCCTTTTTTCTTGGTCATCAAACCAAGGTTCCATTTGGTTTATAAAATTCATTGATTTTATTGTATTATATTTCTGTTCATTAACATTTTATAGTTTTCAATTGCTTTTTTTGAATTTATTTTTTTAACTGCAATTGCAGGGTTACCTTTATAAACAGTCCAAGGTTCACTTTTACCATAAAACAAACTTCCAGCCGAAATTAGAACACCTTCTTCAATAATACTTCCCGGAAGAATTATAGCATTTGTGCCAATATTTGAAAATAGTTTCATAATTATTGGCTCTATAATTTGTTCCCCTTTTAAATCATTTGGAATTAATGCTCCAAATAAACCAGAATCATCAAATCTATCGGATCCACAAATGATTCTTGCGCCTGCCATAATATTATTAAATCCATCACATTTAAAATAGGATTTAGAACCACCAATTATAGTAACATAAGGAGAGATGTGAGTGTATGACCCAATATTTATATTAACGGTACAATAAACCCCTTTATCAATTGCAATATTTTTTCCCAATACTGGTTTGATTTTAAACTCAGCGTCTTTGTGAATAAAAATATTATTTGAATCATTCATATTTAATTTTATCAATCTCTACATTTAAAAAAGGACCATTTTTTGCTTCAATGATTTTAGTGTTATTTTCCAATATTTTATAACCATGGCCTCCATATGCCATAATAGCCATATCACCCTCTTTTAAAAGTATTTCTTCAATAAAGTTCATTTCTTGATCAAAAATTGTAGCAAGCATTGAACCGGATTTAACATAAACCATTTCTTGTGTAATATCTGCTTTCCTTGAAACAAAATTGTGCTTATGTTTCGTTAAATTCTTTCCATTCTGATACCACCAACTACCAACTTGAATGAATAAACTGCTATCTGTAATAAAATTAAGCCCCTCAACCCAATCTTCATCTTTGTAAACAATACAAAGCAATTTTCCTTTAGAATCTTTGATTTTCTTCATAATTAATTATCTCTTTTTGATAAGATCGGTTTTTTATTCGGCCAATTAATATTAATTCTTTCATCGTTCCATTTATAAGTGAATTGTTTATCATAATCATTGTAAGCGCCACCGTAGGACAATTTATAATTATAAACTGCGCACTCGGAAATTACTTGAAAAGCGTTTCCAAATCCAGGAGGCAATAAAATCAATTTGGGTTTTAAATGATTTAATATAAAGCTTTCGTGTTTTAAATATGTTTTTGAATTTTTTCTACAGTCAACAACTACCTGGAAAATTTCTCCATATAAACATTCTACAAGTTTAAAAGAGTCATAATCTCCGTGAATCCCTCTTAACACATTATGAAAATTAAACGCATTCTTACTATGAATAAAGTTAATTTCAGGCTTGAACTGATTTTTAAAAAAAGATTCTAAATAATCTGTAAATAAAAACCCTCGTTTATCCTCAAAAACACTAGGTGTAATTATTTTAACCTCTGTAAAAAGCGAGGATGATTTTATTTTAAAATTGTTAAACATTTTATTGAATTCTTAATCAAAGCCAAAATCACCAAAATTTAAGTCGTAATCTACCATAATTTTCACAAGTTCTTTTAAGTTTGTTTTTGGCTCCCAATTTAAAACTTTTAATGCTTTTGTATAATCTCCACATAGATGGACTACTTCAGATGGGCGAAAATATTTAGGGTCTATTTTAACAAATTCATTACCTGTTTTTTCATCATACCCAATTTCATTGATGCCACTTCCTTTCCATTTAATTTTAATTCCTATTTCATTAAATGCAAGCTCAACAAAATTTCTAATTGAATAAGATTTACCTGTTGCAATAACAAAGTCGTCAGGTTTATCATGTTGAAGCATTAACCACATTGATTCTACATAATCTTTCGCATATCCCCAATCTCTATAAGCATCCAAATTTCCCAAATAGAGAACTTTTTGTTCTTTTTTATATATTCTAGCAACAGCTTTTGTTATTTTCTTTGTAACAAAAGTTTCTCCTCTTCTTGGACTTTCGTGATTAAATAGTATACCATTACATGCAAATATATTATATGATTCCCTATAGTTAACTGTTAACCAATATGCATAAAGTTTCGCTGCTGCATATGGAGATTTCGGATTAAATTTGGTTTTTTCATTTTGTGGTATAGTATCAGGAAGACCTCCAAAAAGCTCACTTGTAGAGGCTTGATAATATTTAGGTTTTTTTTTCATGGAATTTATGGCATTTAATAATCTTATTGTACCTAATGCATCAACTTCAGCTGTATATTCTGGTATCTGAAATGATACAGCCACGTGAGATTGAGCCCCTAAATTATATATTTCATCAGGTTTAATTTTATTAAGTAAAAAATTTAAATTACTAGAATCTATCAAATCTCCATGATAAGTTTTCAAGTTTTCGTTAGATAATATTTTTTCGATCCTTTTAGTATTAAAAGTAGATGACCTTCTCAGGATCGCGTGTACTTGGTATCCTTTTTTTAATAAAAATTCAGCAAGATAAGACCCATCCTGACCTGTAATGCCAGTTAAAAAAGCTTTTTTCATTTTGATTATAAAATTATATTTATTGAAGCTGTAAGCTTAGATTGATTCCTTAGTCCTATTAAAAAATTAAATTTATTAGGAAGCGAAATTTTAATTCCAGAGTTTATAAATTTGGAGTCGTATTCAAGAATAAAAAAAATATTTTTTAAATGATTTGATTCAAAGGTCAGACCACCAAATAAATCCTTAAAATCTTTACTTTCTAGTTTGAAAAAACCATAAATCGGATCTACTATATCAAAAGCATAACCTAAATTTAAATCAAAAACTCCAAATTTGTTTTTAATAAATTTGCTTGCCACAAAATACGTTGCTGAATAATTAGTGCAATCTAAACATGTCCTTGCAATAACTGAGCCATAATCATGAGCTCCAAATGCAATTGCAGGCATTAATTTTCTTTCATTTAATATTCTTAATTTGAAAGAGAACATTCGATCTGGAAAATATAGAGTTTCAGTATTTACCTTTAAATTCAATTCATGTGTATATCTAAACATTACTTCCAAATAAGGTAAAAATCCAAAAGTTACATATGTATTTAGTCCTGGGTTCTTATTAATCCCATATCTATAGAAATATGATTCAGGAATATACGCAGCACCTATATGAAGTTTACTGTCTTCTATAATTCTTGCCGACGGGACATGAATTAATCCAGACAAACCATTGAGAGATTGTCCATATGATTTAAAACATAAAAGAAAAATTATAAATAATTTTTTCATTTTTAAAAGTTTAACAAGCGAGAATCTTTTCGAGATACTTTTATCTCTTTGTTTTTTAATCTCCAACTAATATTTATATTAAAATCATTGAATATAATTCCAGATTCAGATTTTGGATTATAATCAACGTCAACTTTGTATGATACAATTGCATTTTTACTAAGAGTCAAAAATCCATGTGCAAAGCCCTTAGGAACAAATAATTGTTTTTTATTTGAATCTGATAAAATTACTGAATAGTATTTTCCATAAGTTTTACTTCCATTTCTTAAATCAACTACGACGTCTTGAATTTTCCCTACTATAACACGCACTAATTTAGTTTGTTCAAACGGTGGTTTTTGAAAATGGAGTCCTCTCAAAACACCAAATCTAGAACTAGACTCATTATCCTGTATAAAATGGGTATCTGGAAAATTTTCTTTCATGAATGATTCCTTGTAGGACTCCATAAAATAACCTCTTTTATCCTTAAAAACCTTTGGTTTAATAATTACTAATCCTTCCAAATAAGTTTTAATTATTTCCATTCTTTTGCCCTATTTATTATGTATTGACCATATTCAGTTTTTATCAATTCTTCACCAAGTTTCAATGCTTCATTTTTATTTATTAAGCCCATTTCTAAACAATTTTCTTCTATACAACCAATCTTTAACCCTTGGCGTTTTTCAAGTGCTTTTACGAATTCTCCTGCTTCAGCAAGTGAGTCATGAGTTCCAGTATCAAGCCAAGCAAAGCCTCGATCCATAACATTTATCATTAATTCAGAGCGATTTAGGTATTCTTTGTTAACTGAAGTGATTTCAAGTTCACCACGTTTTGATGGCTGAATATTTTTTACTAAATCGGTTACTGAATTCGGATAGAAATAAAGTCCAACAACAGCATAGTTAGATTTAGGCTTCGTAGGTTTTTCTTCGATAGAAATAACTTTTCCTGTATTATCAAATTCTACTACTCCATAACGCTCAGGATCTTTTACATAGTACCCGAATACTGTTGCTTTTCCGTATAATTCAGTGTTTTTACGAGCAGATTTAACTAAATCTTCAAGTCCATAGCCATAGAAAATATTATCTCCTAAGACCAGACAAACTGAATCAGATGCTATAAAATCCTTTCCTATAATAAATGCCTGAGCTATGCCATCTGGAGATGTCTGCTCAGCATATGAAAATATAAGCCCTAATTTAAAACCATCTCCAAGCAATCTTTTAAACATAGGTAAATCTTCTGGCGTTGAAATAATTAATATCTCTTTAATACCGGCTTGAATTAAAATTGAAATTGGGTAATAGATCATCGGCTTATCATAAATCGGGATAAGTTGTTTTGAAACTCCTTTTGTAATTGGGTACAATCTTGTCCCAGAACCTCCTGCTAATACAATTCCTTTCATTTATTCTTACTTTTTTTTAAGTATTCTTGATATTCACCTGAAATAATATTTTCTAGCCATTTATTATTTTCTAGATACCAATCTACAGTAATAGATAGGCCTTGTTGAAAAGTTACTGATGGTTCCCACCCAAGCTCTTTATTTATTTTTGAAGCGTCAATTGCATAACGTATGTCATGCCCTGGTCTATTTTTTACAAATGTTATTAGTTTTTGGCTACTCCCTATTTGTCGACCAATTTTTTCATCAACCATATCACATAACAGCATTATTAGATCAATATTTTTCCATTCATTAAATCCTCCAATGTTATAAGTCTCGTTTTTTTGACCTTTATGAAAGATAATATCTATTGCTCTGGCGTGGTCTTGAACATACAGCCAGTCTCTTGTGAAATTTCCATCTCCATAAACAGGAAGAGGCTTATTGTTTAATATGTTATTTATAAATAAAGGAATTAACTTTTCTGGAAATTGAAATTCTCCATAATTATTAGAACAATTTGAAATAAAATAGGGTAAGCCGAAAGTTTCACCATAGGCCCTTACAAAATGATCTGAGGATGCCTTAGATGCAGAATAGGGAGATCTTGGATCATATGAAGTTTCTTCAGTAAATAATCCAACTTCACCTAGTGAACCATATACTTCATCGGTACTTACATGATAGAATATTTTATCCTTGAAATTTCCATTACTGATTGTTTTGAATGCATTTAAAAGATTTACTGTACCCAATACATTTGTTTCTACGAAAGCCAATGGATCAGATATGGATCTATCTACATGAGATTCAGCAGCCAAATGAATTACTCTATCAAATTTGAATTCAATAAATAACTCATTAATTGTTTTATAATCCCTTATATCAGCTTTTAGAAAATGATAATTAGATTTGTTTTTTATATCATTAAGGTTTTCAAGGTTGCCAGCATAGGTCAAAGCATCTAAGTTATAAATCTTGTAGCTTGGGTAGTTTATAACAAATTTTCTTACAACATGAGATCCGATAAAACCTGCTCCTCCAGTAATTAAAACATTCATTTTGAAATTATTTTTTTTATCCCAGCTGGGAGCCAAAACTTTTTTTGGTATTATTCAAAACTTTTGACCCCTTCTGCTAGTCAAATCGATTCTATTTCTGTAGAAGGTAAATTTTCAAAACGCTTTTCTATTGACTTTACCTGGCCATATAAAACGGCTACAACAGTAAATCTTAAAATCTTAAAATCTACCCTAAATCCCTTATTTTTAATATACCACAGCTCTAATTCTCCCTTTACAGGGGCTATCTGATCTCTATAAAACACTTTATAAGATCCCTTGACCCCCTTAAATAGAGAAGTCTCATCTCGAAAAACAATCGAACCAATCCCTGTAACACCCGGACGTATTTTGCCGAGTTTATTTCGTACCTCTTTAGGATAATACAGAAACACCTCAGGAAGCATAGGCCTAGGTCCCACAAAGGACAAATCCCCATTTAAAATATTAAAAAATTGAGGAAGCTCATCAATTTTAGAAAAACGTAGAAAAAGACCAAAAAAAC
>Ga0209532_1001147_pt1 | contig 21382 bp, 19 predicted proteins | sample COG_02_FD_184746 | JGI IMG/M metagenome (GOLD analysis project Ga0209532, IMG submission 184746) | Pelagic Microbial community sample from North Sea - COGITO 998_met_02 (SPAdes) (version 2) | ecosystem: Environmental > Aquatic > Marine > Neritic zone/Coastal water | place: Helgoland, sampling... | reverse complement strand
TTTTACATTTTTACATTTTTACATTTTTACATACAACGCATGTAAAAATACAGACTATGAAGACCAGACTTAGTGCACCGACCATTTAGATCCGCCTTGCGGGGGCTGGAGGGTGCTGTTCAAAAACTTCCCCAGGTCGGTTCCAGGATTGCTGTCTTCAAACGTGAAGTTGAAGTAGTTGCCAATACGCGTGCCAGCGATATTTCCCAACGACTGGTTCGATCTCATCGTCTCGTACACGTTCTGCATGAACGGCAAAGCTATCCACGGTCGTTTCATCAACTGGCAAAGGATGCCGCACGTGTCCGGGTTAACCGTTGCTGGGATAGAATACTCCGGAATCATGCACAGGCCTGTCCATATAGATACCTTGGGAGAATTAGCGACCGTGTCGTCGAACGGAACACGCTGCAGCTGTCCGTTACGCATGCGACTCAAATACTTAGCACGGGCAGCGTTGAGCAAAAAGACGTCGCCTTTGCTCTGTTGCACACGGGGATTAGGTTTCATCTTGGATCGCGGGGCCAATGCATTATTGTTGTTTCCGATATTGGAGGACGAGTGGTACTGGTTGGGAAAATACTGGGGCTCATTGTTCATGCACACCAACTTGCACATAGGGTCGGTGTCGAAATGTTTAGCCAGATATTCTGCCATATAAGCCTGTGTAACCTCGCTGTCTACATCAATTCGGTTGCTCCCATGCATAAGCATGTTGTCAAGCCCCGAACTGAGAGCGGTACTGAGTGGATTGTTAACAGGAGCGCTGGATGCGGCGGGTCCAACATGGTTAATTTGGGAATAGTTTGATCTTGCTTTCGTGCAACTCATCCTGTTTTATTACACAGAAAAAAATCATTTACGCAAAGGTGTATATCTATCGCAATGCGATGTAAGTGAATTTAAAGATACATGTCCTGGGTTCAAAATGGTTAGCACTACATCCAACACATCATTATCATCGATGTTTGAAGACCTTGAAAAGGCAAATATTCACACATGCTACGCGTTGAATATGCAAGCAAACAGACATTTGCTCCAGCATATAGACTCATTACATGGAACCAGGTATAAAAGTGTAATGGGATACATCCTTATTACTGGCCTCTCTGACGATATCATAGAAGAACTGGAGGAAGACGGATGCGCAGAAATCACCTTTGATATAGACGCTAAAAACTTCATGAACTATGATCGCATAAGACATATGCTTGTATCAGGACTGCGGAAACGGAGATTGCCGCATACTGTCAAAGAATCACATAAAAATGTGTCTGTCGTAGTAGACACGGCTGACATGCCATGCAAATGGAACAGTCGCAGGCGAAAAAATCTTGACCCCCCAGAAGTAGAACCGGAAATAGCCCCGTGTCACGAACCCGAACCCGAACCCGAAGACAAACCCGAAGACAAACCCGAAGACGAACCGGAACCCGAAGACGAGCCCGAACCCGAAGACGAACCCGAAGACGAGCCCGAACCCGAAGACGAACCCGAAGACGAACCCGAAGACGAACCGGAACCCGAAGACGAGCCCGAACCGTCGCCGGTTCGTGAAAAACGTAAATACAAAAAGAGAAAACCAAAGGCGGTTGTAACCTTGGCGCAACACATGAGTTATTTCAGACCGGCGCCGAAGCCTCTTTTAGCTGGGTATGCAGCAGATGCGAACCTTGATTGCGAGGGCTCATCAAAGGGTCAGCTTATTTCTATGTTGGCGGAACACTACATGAAACTAAAGGCGGAGGGGGTTGAAGTCACACTGCCGCCCAAGTATCAGTATGTGAAAAAAGTAAAAACAAACGATTCTAAGGGGAAGTGAATACACATAAAAATATGTGCACAAAGTTTTTTGCAACCAGAGAGGAACGGGATGCTCGGCAATGGGAAAAAAACAGAATGAACCCAAGGTATCCCAACTTCAACCAACGCATTTATACAGCTGGCGATTACGAACAGTTCGAGGACGAGTTGAAAAAGGTCATGCAAGTTCCGCTGAACCGTAATATTCCGGATGTATCGTCAGACTGGGGATCGATAGATGTGCCGACCCTCTACACAAACATCGACTACCAAGATATAGTGAACACCTTCAAGTACATTTTCTACAAGTTTAAGAAGGGGATATTTGTGAGTTTTCGAAACAATCGGCTGGCCTGTTTCTTGCCGTTTTCCAATGCTCATTACATAAATGAGTACACAGACAAGCTTGGAAACTTGCATGACAGTTACCGAGAGATGCGCATGTCGAGTAAACTTGCTGGTAAAAGGTACAACAAGAAGAGAATAAATGGCATAGTTGAACGGTGGTATGCGAACAATAGTTTGGTGCGCAACGAGTTTCCTATCGCAGAGAATGGGACGAACCTGCTGGTTCTTCAGAACTTCATGAAGGAGCTTGCGATGAATCGGACAGTTCCAGACGTTGATTTTTTCATCAACAAGCGAGACTTTCCGCTGTTGGTCGATGGGAAATATGAACCCTACAACCATCTGTACAAGAGTAAAGTGCACCCGCTGAGGTCACACGCGTACAGTAAATACGTCCCCATACTCACGGCGAGCAAAGCATCGAGGTACTCTGACATCCATCTTCCGACGGTCGATGATTGGATTCGCGTGTCTTCGTCCGAGGGACGTTTTTTCCCGCAGGCGAGCAACGATTATCATCCCTTTCCCGAAAGGATCGACTGGGAACAAAAGAAAGATGTCGCCGTATGGCGCGGATCGAGCACCGGCGTTGGGACGAATCGTCACACCAACCAGCGCCTCAAAATAGCCTACATGGCAATGACCGAGGAGAGTTTGGATGCGGGAATCACCCGATGGAACACCCGTATTCGCACATCTGAAACAATGACCGGTTACAGAACGATAAACACCAGGGGGCTGAAGCTGGTCGATCCCATATCTTTTTCCGACCAGGCGCGCTACAAGTACATTGTTCACATTAACGGTCACGTATCCGCCTATCGGTTGGGCGCAGAGCTGGGACTCGGGAGCGTAATTTTGAAGGTCGATTCGGAATATTCTCTGTGGTTTGAAAGCCATCTCAAACCATGGGTGCACTATGTTCCAGTCAAGAATGACTTGTCCGATTTGATCTTGCAGATCGACTGGTTGAGGAAAAACGATAAGCGTGCGATGCAGATCGCATCCAACGGGGTGCGCTTTTTTAAGACCAACCTCGGGAAAAATGGTATCCTAGACTACATGAGCAACACCCTCCGTTGTATCGCAAAAGCGGCCATGTACACTTGGCATCCAAAAGTCGAACTTAGTCGCGCCAGTCGGACGGGCAGCAAAGAGACAGTACGAACGCGTGCTAAGGGAACTCTGAAATGGTTGGGCGAGACTGACCGCCCGTCGCATCTGTGTCTGAACACCGTTGGGCGTTTTTTGAACACCTGCTGCACGACATCGGACATGAAGGTTGTTCAGCAGGTGTTCAAAAATTCGCGCACGTCAGTTGAGATAGTTGAACACTTCGGGCATGCATTTGCATTGAAGCGTGGAGCCAGCCAACATGAAGCCGTTATCGGACGAGAGGTAGTAAACTATTTCAAGTCTCCAGTGTTCAATTTCACGTTTGATTCATGGCACGGCAATGAAAAGGGAGTGTGCGTGCTGTCGCAGTACCAGTCTGGAGAAACAATGCTCTCATGGATAACCGGGCGGTCATACACCAAACAAGTTCTCGTAAAGACGATAAACACGGTGCTGCGAGCGCTCCGAGAAGCACAACGGTTGAGACGCTTCGTGCACTATGATCTGACTCTGGGAAACATAATCATGGGTCCGAACGGCCCTGTTATAGTCGACTTTGGTCGATCAAGGGGAGTCACCGCCAGCGGACACGTTCTCTGTCCATCTTCACAGCACCGCATCTACAGCGACGTGCAAGATGTGAAACACCTGTTTGTCACACTGCTTTATCACATGTCCAGAAACTACAATATTTCGGACACCGACGTGCTCGATGTAGCCAAGATCGTGCGGTACATATACAAAGGAACGAATGTACTCATGCCCTGCAGCATGACTAAAGCAACGTGCAGATATTTTACGGGGATAGAAGCTAAATACTCGCGACTGCTGATCCATCATGACTACACGCACGGCTTCGATGACATCATTTCCTTCGTAGAGAAAACGTTCGCTGGCGATGGACTCAGCAGACAGAGCGTTGACAAGAGACCTGTCGACGCCAACACACGCGGCTACTACCGTGACAGAATCGCCGGCCTGTCGCATCTTTCGTCGCACGAACGAATGGAAGAACGACTTCCACCAGGTCCACCAGGTCCACCAGGTCCACCAGGTCCACCAGGTCAACGAGACGGCCGCATCGTCGTCCGTCACAACTTGCCCGTCCCGCCCATACCGGATCATCCGGACGGTGACTTGGTGCTAAGCTCGTTGGACAGTCACCGTATGATACACCAAGTGATGTCATCGAAGTTTCCAAACTGCAAGATCTCCGACTGGACTCTCGATGAATTCGACATCGCATGGCCTGCAGAAAAAAAACAGAGACAAAAATTTATGCAGTACCTGGTGTACATACGTCTGCGAGAACGTATTTTCGACCATATGCAAGTGTTCGGCAAGTTTCAATAAAAAAATATCTTATGGTAAATAAACCATGTTCGATCTCGACAAGAATCAGATATTGACTTTAGTGAGCGCAGTTACGCTCCTTGCGGCCGCCTGTATTATGCATCAAGGTGATGTAGTTGAAAACTACGGAATGATGAGCTTCGTCCCGACGGCTGCCGGGTCCTACTCGTCTTCACCGCAAGCGATGGCCGCCGGAAACATTTATGCAACCCCTCCTACATTCCAAGCACTCATTCCCCCTCGCATGTACGGTGGTCAAATGCCCGCTAGTATTACATTCAACATGCCCAACTCTAAAAATATGGCGTTCGATTCCAAATCACCGTTCGTAGGGATGGATGGACCGTCGCCATGCGTGCAGTCACGGGGAGGAAGGAATATCGTGCCAGCCGAAAATACATTGTCCAGCAGCACTATGCCGACGATGGAGGGGTACAAGGAGGGATATGCAGGTCAAACTGCCGAAGCCCCAATGAATCTTGCGCAGCCCGATCTCATACCTATGAACCAAAGTTTGGCCATGGCCGCCGCCGAACCTCTTCCAGATGGCCCGGGACTCCCCGCGAATCCCGTTGTATTCGACTCCTTCATGGCAGTGAACCGGAACAGCCGCACCCGTGGTCAGGGATGCATGTTCCGAGGTGATTTGCCGATCATACCGTGCAAGAGCGGATGGTTCCAGGTCTCCGCGCGACCCAACGTCGACCTGCAGGAAGGCGCGATGAACGTCATGGGCGGCACGTTCAACACGACCGCAAACGAACTCGCCTCGCTCATCAACATGGCGTCTGGAGGAGCGACAACCAACATCTCGGGTGTCGACATGTCCAACGATATCAACACCTGCCTCAAAGGTGCCGGTCAAGATGTCGTCGCCGTCGCGTTCCCGTAATTCCGATTTACATTTTTAAAAAAATGTAAACAACAAATAGCTATGGCTAAAACGGGCACAAAAATACTCTCTTTTTCAGGTGGTGGACTTCGTGCAATCACATGTCATGCCGCTGCGATGCAATACCTTGGTCTGGACTACAAGCAGTTTGACGTCGTGTCCGGAAACTCGGGTGGTGCATGGTTCATGACTCTCATGAGCGAACCTGCATTCGAGAAAAACAGGCCTTTCCATCCTGCTTCGAACACTGATGATGCAGACCAGTTTAACCAGTACATTGACGCGTGCGGTGTCGGGATGAAGGTTTTCTACGATGAACTGAATAATAACACCGGGTACATATCTGAGATGGTAAAAATCTTATCGACGGTCACGACAAAGGACACGACTAATGATCTGTTGATACCGTTTTTTTATTACCTGTCTAAACCATGGCAAGAAGTGACAGAGTCTATCATATTTCAAAATACGCCAGATGTCGTGAAGGCCGAAAAAGCTCTGACAACATCCGCATCAAAGTCGTCCTCCAATAAACCACTTCGGGTATGGGCATCTACTGTATTGCTCAATGCCATAGTCACAAACGACGTTAAGGTAAACGATGGTAAGAAAAATCATACGGTTAATGTAACGTATGAACTGACCATGGATAACAATAAAGGCAATACAGGCAATACAGGCATAGACTCCTACACGATGTGCTACCCGGTCACGTTTACGGACGACGCTTCTAATAACATTCCTTTTATCCAGAATAAATGGAACTTGACTTACTACGCAGGTTCAACACCAATCAAAACATCTTACCCTGGTATATTATCGGCTACTTCACCCCTACCTACTTCTCCGGATACAAATAACTCAAATAACGTGCACGAATATTTCGCATGCGCGTCGGGTGCTGCCGTCGGTGGCATAGCAACGGCTTCAATACTGCAACAAAGCATTGAACAGTTTGTGATGGAGTTTGGAAATACGTCGACAGACCCATCTAAGCTTGAGATAAGCGACACTCTGCGCGACGAAAAAATAAGCGCGAGAATCCTCAAGTACACGAAAGAATTTTTCGAGACGGCCGGCAAGCTGTCCCTTTTTACGACGATAACGTTCATTGCGCTTGCCAACATCCAGCCGGAGTTGGCGGACAGTATGAAAGATAACGTTATAATGATAGCAATAATCCTCGTCATCTTTGCATGCGCATGGACGACTTTCTACGCGATGGAAGACCGCATCGTAGTAGAAATCGTGAGAATCGTGTCCAACACGATTGTCAAGTCTGCCATCCCCGTGAAATTAAATACACAAGGTACTAATCCGGCGACAATGACCTTCACAAAATCCGGGCGCGTTGAAGACGTAGATGATATAAAAGAGCTCCCGCCGTACATCAGACTAGCCGACGGGGGGTACTTTGACAACAGTTCGGTCGCATACGCGATAGCCGCGCACCAGGCGAAACAGGCGACCCCGGCGAACCAGGATAAACTGGATATTCTGCTCATCAACTCGATGTCCGAGTACGACGACAAGACCGGAACAAGTACGACTGTGACGCATCTATTTGGAGACCCAAATAAACCATTACCCCGCTTCGGAGACTTGAACATGAACACACCCTCTCCTGCAATATTTAAACCTGGACAACCAGGGAAAAAAGGGACTATACAATGGACCGGCACCTTAGGTTTAGGCGCAAGCAACGTGCAATGTAATTTAACTGTGTACAATGAATTAACTACTATTACAAATCAGCATGTAGGCGTAAAGAGTGGCACTACAGTCAACTTGTACGTGTTGAACATCGCGACTCCTAGCGCAAACATATTTTTGACACCAGGGAACGCCGATGCAAACGCGCTTGATACATACAAGCAGGCGTTTCTGAATATACAGCTGTGTCTCGACAAAAAAGACAACGATCTTAAGACATTACTCAACAGTTTTTTACCTCAAGTTACTCGATGAGACTCGATGAGACTCGATGAGAAGACGCCAAGAGGGTATGTTTAGCTTCGTCTACAACCGTTTGAAGGACGTTGTTCAGCTTCGCGTTTCTCCGACCGGATAGTTTCTGCATGAAGATGCTTGGATGATGATGCACGTTGTTGAGGCGAGGAGCCGTTCGCTGGTCTTTCAGTTTGTTCAGGACATTGATCATTCTAGAGGCGTACGACACATCCGTGTCTATTCTATCTTGTTCAGACCGGTTGCCCAGTTCGTCCAGAGTCGAGATCAGATGCTTGAGTTGGTCATCCGTTATGTCTGGTCCTCTCCATGTCGCATATTCTTCGTACACAATTTTTCGAGCCCTGTCTATGATGTTGCTGTCGGGATCAATCAAAACATCGCTCGCCTTGTAAAAATCCGCGTACTGAAAATCCATGAGCATTGATCCGTCGTACTCCATATCTCTGATGATGTCTATGAATGATTCAGGTAAGCGGAGAGACCGCAAAAAAATCGAGACTTCATCTGGGGTCATAGAGTGGACTGACATTGTTGTTGGTTAGGGTGTTTGTATCTAAAAGGAACATTGTTTTTACAAAAATGACAACGCCTGATAGCTCCCAAGATCGCACGGTGCGAAAAAGTCCGGCAAAGAAAGCAGTCACTTCAAGCCCGCGCAACTCCCGTCGATTCCGCAAGTCTCGCACTCCGCCACACAGCCGTCGAAGATCGTTCTCGCAGTCTTCCGACGATGATGATAGTTCAGAAGACGACTTTCCTACATACAGATCCGATTGGTCCAAACCATCTCCACGGTCGAAAGATCGCAAAGTGTCTGTAGACGCAGACAAAATGGCACAGCTTATGTCTCTCATAGACAAACTGCATGCATGCACTTCGGATATAGTAAAGAACTACAAAAAAAAACCCCCATAATAAATGACACACGACGACAAATCTAAAATTTGCTTCGGCGCTAACGTATCCAAGGATACCGAATCGTCTATCATGGCACTCCTTATAATAATGGTTCTAATCACCTCATATGTAGTCTCTAAGCACATGGGTGTATTCGGCAACGAATCCCGCGAACAGTCAAAGGCGTGGCACGTCGGCGCGTCCATCGGTATTACCGGCGTTGCTATTGCCGCTCTCCTCTGGTCCAAGACGTGTGGAGGTGGCGATCTGAAGAAAGCTGCTCTCAACATCCCACATCTTCCCGGTCATATACTAGGCGAGATCAAAAAAGAGGTATCTGCCTTACAACATCATCAACACTAAACGGATAATTTATTATGGACTCCATAATAAATCAAATGTGTTCCAATGCAATAGCTTTATTCAACAACGACAAGGTACAGGGCACCGTAAAATTCCACCAGTGCCGAGGCGAGACTGAAACGCGGGTGACGATTGACTTGCGAGGGCTGACCCCGTACGTGACCCGTGCCATTCATATCCATGAGTACGGCGACGAGTCAGAGGGGTGCAAGTCTCTTGGGGGTCACTGGAATCCGACGGGCGAAACACACGGTACATGGGAAATCGAGGGAATGCCTACGCATGCGGGGGACATGATAAATAATATTAATCCTGACGGACGGGGACGATTTTTCGCATGTTACGATGATCCTCGAATTCAAATCCGGGGCGACGAAAGGTCCAGTATCGTCGGCAGAAGCGTTGTTATACATGATGGTGAAGACGATTTAGGACTTGGGGGGAATGTCGACAGTCTGAAAACAGGTAATGCTGGCAGTCGTATGGCCTGTGCTATCATAGGCCACGCGCGGCAAATTACGATTATTTAGAACGACGGGTAGCAAGCTTGAACGCTCCCGCGACCAACGCCAGCACTACCGCTATCGTAATCCCCGTCTTCAATATGGTCTTCGCATCCATCTTCGGGGCGGTAAAATTTTCGATGCTTTCCGTTGTCGCCTGGTCGTTGTCTGGAATTTTTTCACAGCACTGATCTTGCGTATGACCGGGCGTAAAGTCCGGCTGGTACTTTTGACGATACCCGGGTTTACACTCGATTTCACTGCACATGATCGGTTTTCCACAGCACACATCGATTCCCTTTACAGTTTTTGTGTCTATGGTGTGTCCTCCCGGGAACGTTCCCTTTTCACCTACCCCGGCTGAACAGTACGATGCTGCCATGTTGCAGCAGGTCCGTCCCATGCACTTCAAGAAATCAATCTCCTTCTGTTGCTTTGTTCGAGTTATGTTTGTGTCTGTGTCATCGTAACCCGGATGATTCAAGTCGTCTCCAGCCGTGTCTCCGAAGTGTGCTGCTCCGGGTCGCTGTTCACAGTGGTTTTTCAACGCGAGCGCGAGTTCTTCATTGTTTTGCACGAGCGACTTGCCTAAATCCATGCACTGGTCCCATTGATACTTGTATTCATCTGGTGTACATTTGACGCCTCTTTGTTTGAACTCTGCTCCCAGCAGATCAGGTTCATAGTTGGGGCATTCTTTTGACGCCGCGCGGGGACCATTTCCAAGCTGTGCATTTCCAAGCTGTGCGGCTGTTAGTTTTACAAGATTCTCGAACTTTTGAGCGGCGGTTTCTCCCTGCTTGGTCGGTTGTTCGAACCCTTCTCGTGTACCCTTGACGTTTTCGGCGTTATCGGCGTTCTCGACGTTCTCTTCCGTTTCAATCAGGGAGTAGACTATATTTTGTTTAGGTTTGTATACGTATCCATACATCTTTATTTGTCGGATTTTTTAAAAACTTCGCGCCAGCGGCTGAGCTTCAGACATTCTACGGCGGCGTCTATCGACTTTACGAGTTGGTCAGGTGCCTTGCCCTCGACCAACTGAATCACATACGGCACTCCGCTATCATAGAGTACCCGTTCTGTATGCGCTTTGATTTTGTCTAGGTACTGGACAGTTATTTTGTCCTCTCCGTCCCGATCTCTGAACCTGATCCGGTCAAGACACGTACTTGTCGATGCGCGGAGCATCACTACCATGTCTGGATTAGTTCCTATCAGCGCGTGCAGACGTTTGAACGTCGCATATTCGTCGTTCGTCATGTTACCGTCCTCGTAAATCAGGCTAGTAAATGCCATGTTATCAAGGCACGAACGTTCAGTGAACACAATTTTGTCTCCAAGCTTTGCGCGTGCCAGCACGTTCCATTGTTCGGCCATGTCTGCCAGCACCGTTGTCTGGAAGAGGTACGCGTACTTTTTCGGATCATCATAGTATTTTTTCAGCAGACCGCCCCAAGCCCCGCGGTTGATCCCTTCAAACATGACGGTGTGTCCCATGGATTCAAGTCTTTTCAGCAGCGTAGACTTGCCAGCTCCTATATTTCCAGAGATACTTATTATGGGCATTTTTATTTACAAGTACCGGGTAGACACTAAATTGTTTTTACATGCTAGACTAAACATGGACCAGTTGAACATTACATTCAGACGGCACTTGCTGATCGGCGTGCTTATGAAAGATCGTTCTATACCCTCCGATATTGTCCCGATCGTCAAATCTTTCGTGTTCTACACGCCCGTCGAGGGTCGAGCTCGAAATGCAAAGAATGATATGCTGCAGGTGATGAGGGGGGCGAAGCGGTACGATGTGACTGCGAACGGGTCATCTCATTGGATATTCCATTTCAGGCACGATACTCTACAAGTCCAAATGATACACTGCGCGCGTTGCGGGAATTACGATCACCCATGGAGAGGTATCGTAAATGATAAAGTCAAATGTCGATGTCTGGAACTTTAGCCTGTGCTTTAGCCTGCGACGGAGAGTCGACAAACTGGTCTAGCTTCGGCGACGTCTCGAGCATCGGCACTCCTGCAAACTGTCCCTCATCTGACACGTCAAACTTTGTTTCGGAGGGCAAAACATCGTCCATGTATATATCGTCAAAGTCTCCATCGGTCGGATTGAGGTTGTTTATAGCTATGCTTATGTCATCGATACGGTATATCATCCGTAACAAAATGTAAGGGGCGATCAGTATTCCTGCGATTTCACATACAATATCATATACCCGAGGACGATAGCACTTCATCACTTTCCAAGCAGGTCGATCAAACGATATGCGCACCGACCGCTTCATCGCCTCTATCTCTCGTATACTCGGCTGTTTCTCCGGCTTGACGCCGATCAAAATCAACGCCGACAGTGCGGCTGTCAACCCGGCTACATTTTCATTCCAACGCCCCTCTTCTAGAGCGACGACGGACACGGTCAACGCGGTCAGCAGCAAACATGCGACGATGAACTGAAGCACCGACGCACACGCGCCTATGAAAATGTTATTTTTCTCGCTCTTTTTCAACGTTTCGATGATCGTAGAGTAATTCTTCAGCCGCTCTTCAAACGTGTCCGGCAGTTCTCCTTCATACTGCAAGTAGAACTGGGAACCAAATGACCACGTATACGCGCTTGGGTTGCCCGACTTGTACTTGTAAAATTCCTTGACCAAAATCCGGAAACTGTAGTAGATGACGAAGAACGGGGAAGTGACCAGAAGGAAGCATATTATGCACTTTATGCGACTGGTCGACTCTTCCGCGTTCACAAAGTACCGATGGACATCGTTGTCTAAACTGCTTTCTTCCAACGCTAAGCTTGAACTGGAAATTGACAGTGCATTCTGTATAGACCATACCAAATATCGACTCAGCATGGTTGAATCGAAATCGATCCGAAGAATAGCCAGGATTGACTTGAGTTGCCGTTTTTCTGCGCTTATCATGCGTCCGACCGCTACATAGTATCTTTGCGGATTTATGCAATGCATCGGAGCCATCACCGTGCAAATTTCTTCCCATGTAGTCGGCACGCAGCCGCTGTTCATGTCGCTTATGGTCTTTTCCAACCGACGGGCTTTCCGTATGCGCATTGCCGACGCATAGATTCCCCACATGATTATGCACCCCGTAGCGACCGATTGACAAATGATCACACTTTTACATAGCTTCGAACACTCTGGTAAACGAGGAGAAGAATACACCCACCGTCTGCCTGCGTCGGCTAGTATCGCGTTCCAATCGACATAGAATACCAGAAACATACCGTACAGGTACATGAAAATAGAACACATCAGATTACATATTTCCATGTACAATATAGCTTGCGACCCCCCCTTTGCGAACATGTGATAGACAGATTTCATAGTATCTAGAGTTTGTGAAGGACTCACCCTTTCATAGCGATGCGCCATTTATTTACTGCATACATTGTCATAGACCGCTTCGCTTTCATCTGTGCTGCCTGGCACGCTTTCCGGGCGATCTATCGTAACGCTGTCAATCTCTATCGTATCTTTGACGATGTTTACGTTCATCCAATCTTCATGTATGGCAAGTGACTCTCTGTACAGCACAGGGACGATGCTCAGCAGTGAACTAACAAAAAAACGGAGAAACCTGGCTGAATACGAAAATAAGTCCCTGTTATCAAGCAGAAATTTTATGGATACATAAATGTATATCAGGTACATCTATTATGCTTTCTTCTTCTGAATAAAAACGAATCATATTAAGCGACGACACCATTACCAAACATGTGCACCTATCCGATTCACGCACAGTCTTACACGATGTCTTACATGCAAACTGCGACGTTGTGGCTCGATGATATAGTCGGTCGACTTTTGTTCGACCGCGTAGAACATCATAGACTCTACCCCCAAACTGTCCCTCCAAAGATCTCAACCATCACCGAGTTCATCGTAGATGAAGAAGATCCCATTATAGACATGCAAGATGCATGTTGCGTGCAATAGACGGGCAAACAGCCTTTATTTTTATACTTTACAAGTATGAAAATGTATCACGCGCGTCTCCTCCTTGGAGGGGGGGACTTGATCACGCGGACACTCGACACAGCTTCGTCCGTGTTTTCTACGACATTCTTTGCGTCATCGTGCGGGCGCCTCGTTTCATCGCGCGGGCGCCTCGTTTCATCGCGCGGGCGCGTATATTGTTCACGGCGTCTCATTTCTTGATAGCGTCTGAGATTCTTTCTGGCTGGCAGTTGTCGGTGCTGGCAATCCTTTTGGGAGGATGGAGGAGTCGACTGAGATGCAAACGCGTATCTACACATGATTATTCCAAGATCGTACAACAATCGAATGATGTACTCGATCTGGTTTTCTTCCAACTCTTCCGCGATTTCATGTTCTTCTATGTGAGCGGTGATCTGGTCATTGAGCAGTTGCGGTGTTTCAATGTCAAGCAGCATCCGCCTGAACACTTTTTCATCGATTAGTTCTAGCGCATTTCGATAATGGCTCAAACTGTTCTCGTCGTTCATAAGCTTCTCAAACACTGTCGTTATACACTTGTTGTTTGAACATAAACTGTCTCGAAGGGCACGCCGCGTCTTCTTGTCGAGAGTGACGTATGCGAATACAACCTTTACATCCGAAATGAGTTTAGTCTTATCCATGTTTACCCGTTCGACCGTATCGTTTTAAGTAAAAACAATTCGTAGGGCTGTTCAGCGTTGGATCTCAAATATGACGGATGCACAGTTCAATCGTCACATCACACTGAATGCCAAACAGAAGCAGGCGTACGATGCCCTCATGGAGGGGAAATCGGTATTCCTCACGGGAGAGGCGGGAACGGGCAAAACCGCTCTCGTGCGAAAATTCAAGCGTGACTCAAGGAAACGGGTAGTCGTTACCTCAACGACTGGAACATCAGCGCTTCTCATGGGCGGCACTACGCTGCACAGTTACTTGGGGATAGGGTTAGGGGATGGGTGCGTAGAATGGTTGGTTGAACACATCAAAAAGAAACGGTACCTGGCAAATCGCTGGGAGAAGCTGCAGGTGTTGGTGATCGACGAGATTTCGATGTTGAACCCTGAACTATTCGACAAGCTGGATGCGGTAGCGCGGGCACTTCGAAATCCGAACAAGGTATGGGGCGGTGTCCAGCTATTGTTGTCGGGCGATTTTCTGCAGCTGCCGGTAGTCAAGTGCGATAAGTTCACCTTCGAGGCGGAATGTTGGGATGATGCAGTCGATCTGTCGGTGTGTTTGACAGAGAACGTGCGACAAGCGGGCGATGAAACATACAGGGGAATACTCGCGCGTCTTCGGATGGGCGATGTTAGCGATGAGGATCTCAACATTATAAACTCAAACATTGGACGAGATGTTGCGGTGAACGGCATCGAACCAACTAAACTGTATGCGAAGAATGCAGATGTAGATAGGGAAAACGAGGATGCGCTGGACAAGCTGGCAGAAGATGCGGATGCAAAAGGTGAAACGCTGGAATTTGTCGAGTTCGAGATGTCTGTCGAACGCGTTAAAAAGGTCCCCGCATGGAAAGTCGATAAAATGAAAAAGGCAAGCATCGCACCCGACATCATGCAGCTTTGCATAGGAGCACAAGTCATGTTGCTCGTGAATCGATACGAAGCGGTAGACGGGTCGCCTCCAAAACTCGTGCTTTCCAATGGAAGCAGGGGTGTCGTGACTAACATTTACGGCGACTCGCGCGTTGAAGTGAAGTTCCGAGACGGACGAGTCGAAGAGATCGAGGAGCATGCATTTGAGGTAAACGATGAAAAAGGGAACGTCGAAATCATTCTAAAACAGATCCCCCTAAGAGTCGCTTACGCGATCACAATCCATAAATCGCAAGGCATTACCCTCGACTGTGCCGAGGTAGACTTGCAGGGATGTTTCTGTGAAGGCCAAGCATATGTAGCGTTGTCTCGGGTAAAGTCATTGGATGGACTGTCTCTCAAAACTGCATGCACGCGGTCAGACATACAAACTAATACTCGTTGCGTCGATTTTTACAAGGCCAAATGCAACCTGTCAACCGAACGGACCGACAAACAACCGGCTGAAGCGCCGACGCGTACGCGGATGAGATTTTTGTAGGCGCAACCAGACTAATTTTACACTATTTTATACCGACACGGTATAAAATTATTGTCGCACGCAGTTTGTCACGGTCGGGTCTTTCAAGGAGCGGATGATGGGGAGGGGTTTGTAGGTGCCTTTGAGATTGATATAGTTTTTGGAGGGGTGAGTTCCGATAGAACTCAAAATCTGTGCGTTTGTCAGTCGTCTGAAATAACCTTCTAGATTGCGACGATGCGCATCGCCTACGACAAAGACGAAGCTCGTTGGGAGCGTCGCTTTGTCTCGGGGGGTAGACACGTTTTTCGGGGAGAATCGGTACATCTCAACGAGCATGTTGATATCCAACACGGCCATTTGCAAGTCTATAAAGGATCGCTTCACAAAGTCGAGGGTCGAAATGGACTTCCAATTCAGCGCCAGCGTGTGTTCGCTCACCGTTCGCATTTGAAATCGGCGTGCAACCTTTGTTTTCAGCTGTTTCTTGATCTGATTCAAGATCTTTATTTTGTCACGGACATATTGTTGGAGCGATGGATCCATGTCGGGGTTGTTGGCGACCCACGTCAAAAAACCGCGTATGTTGTCGTTCATCAGCTTCCATTCCTCGTATTTGAGAGAGTGAAAATTAGGAGCGCCTTGGATGACGTCGATGTACATTTGCGGTTTGTTGGGAACGCGCAAGGTCCCCGGTCGGATGTCCACATTAAGCACCGGAAACCCCCCGCCGATGGTCAGCATCTGGGTGAGGTTGTACGACCGGATCGCTTGAAGCATTGCCATCGTGATCGTCCCAAATTCCTTGTCTTGATCTGCACGAGGCAGCTCCGCTAGAACGAGAGTTGAGTCAGGCAACATGTTTTCCCGGATGTAAGTTGTCTGTTCCAAACTACGTTGGCCGTCTGCGATCTCGGGCCTGTTCATGTGACCATGGACCTCTCCCAGAATCGTGATCAGTTTTTCGTTGTACAGTATCTGAGAAAAACCGCAAGTGTACAGAAGGTATGTATCCTCTTCATATACAGGACAGTCGATGTTCATTTAGTAAACCGCTTTTATTTCATGTCCTCCAGCATCCCCAACAGATTTTGTTCGGTTTCTACCGCATCTTTCTCCGCATTTTTCGTTTCTGACTGCAGCATGGATGCAATCTGTTCGTCCGTGAGGTCCTCAATCTGTGACCGCCTCGGTTCGGCGTAACGGCGGAGAATGGCAGTCACCTGTTCATCGTCCAGATCTTCAAATGCCCTCCTGGACGGCCTTCCGACTGGCGAGTCGGGTGCTTGCCGCCGGACTGGCATGTCCGGCTCCGGATTTTTCCCTTCGACGACAGGTTCTTCGACGACGGGTTCTTCGACGACGGGTTCTCGTTCTTCGACGTCTATGTCATCGATAATTCGATCCAGTTCCTCCTCTGCATCTATCTGTTCGTTGATTTGGTTGACTACCTGTTCCTCGATATGCATCTGTTCGGTGTTCAGGGGAAATGCGACCGTGTATACGGGACCGGCCGCCGTGTTCATGCCGATGATCAGCGAACGTTCAGGGTCGACCGGCGTCGAGTCGTAGCTAAACTTGTCATCCGAAAAGGTTGCATACTGCGGATCTGGCCCCGCAATTCGCAGAGCCTTGCTGTACTCGGTGAAATTTCTGGCGTTGCGCACATCGAGGTCGTCGCACTGCAGCATGTAGACTCCCTGGATGTCTTGGCGAGGACGAGTGAAGAGTTCGTGCGGGGTAATCTGAGACAAAGCCCACTGATCTATCTGGGTCGATTTGATGTCGATCGTATCTTCGTTATCGCCCGAGTATATGGGACCAGAAGAATAGAAGTTTTCAAGGTACGTGCACTCTTTGAACGAGAGGATGTACAGCGGGTCAACTAGAAGCTTGGTTATAAAATACTTCAACGCCTCTGTCGTCTGAAGAGGGATTGCAATCTTGGTGCCGGCGAAATTGTCGGCCAGCGCTTCCTTGAATCGGTAGTCTTTGGCGGATTCACGCTCGACGACGCGCTGGGCGAAGAACCGGTTGATGAATACCTTGCCATCGTCTATGGTCATCTTTTCGCATGATGTGAACGTTCCGGACACGGGTGCCGGTATCACGGCGCCGTTCGCAGAGTTGCACAGACTGATCAGAACCGCGTCGGGTCGAGAAGCGATATCGCAAATGACAAATTTAGCGTTGTCCATTATGACAGTCGTACCGTTCATCAGGTTCGTTCCGGCAGGAAGTTTGAACCGCGTTCCGTCTCGTCTGAACTCGTACACTTTAGAGTTCTCCTCACACATGAACTTTGAAAAATAGTACAGACATATCTGACAATACAAGTCAGCCCGCTGTTTATTCCGGTCGAATGTTTTCAGCCGGTCCTCGCGGTCGATGAAGGCGGCACACTGTTCGTTGCACACGGTAAGTTTCAGAATGTCCGACCCTTCGACGCGTCCGTCGTACTCCGAAACCATCCATTCGATCATGCTGGACGGAACCTTTTTCAGCGTTGAAGTTCGCACCGCTGTACGTGTCGTCACGTCGTCCAGGGGGGCGCGCGGAGGAATGAACACGTCGACGATCACATCTTTTTCAGAACCGATGCGCAACCCGATCGCCCGACATTTTCCCGATTTGTCAATTCGCTGATGGGCGATATCAAGTCCGTCGATGCATTGAAAGTTTGATACGACAGGGCTGCCGTAGCGAATGAACTCCGTGATCACCTTGTATTCATCCAACAGCGGTTTCAGAAGAGTCATATCGTTGACATTGTTGCTGTCGAACACGAACACGTCGTTTTTCTTTCGGTGCTTCTTGTTGACGGCGACATGGACCGCGTTGAGAAGAGCGTTGGGCCCCTCGCCCGTGACAATGCTCCGTTTTTTGCCGGCTGTCGTTGTCACGTTTTCGATGACACCATGTCGAACGAGCTTGTTGGTGAGGCGTTCCAGATGGGCGGGCATGTACGCGGCCTTCCCGTCATCCTCCAACCGTTTCGTCGGAAGCATTACTTTCGATGCGAACACTTTAGGGCTGATGATGTTTATCGTCCCGACGGGCGGTGATGTAGGCGTTTGACACTGGCGAATGAACAGCACGACGGTCTTGTCGTAGTCTTTTTCTCGGTCGGAATAAAGTCCATTCTTCGACAGAGGCGCCTTCAACCCGTCAATCTCGTACACGAGAATGATGTTGACTCCATACACCTTTTCAACAACGGGCGCCCAAAGGAGAGGGTCCAGCTTGACATTCACATCGTCGAGGACGCTGGTGAGGTGTTCGGTAGTTGAGTTCCACATCTGTTGCCGCGCGCACTCGAGATGTTTTTTCATCTTGTTTCGGGCATCTACGATACGATCGTTGAACGGCACCGTCGGGGACAGACTTTCGCGGCGGTCGCCGTCCAACGTGTCGAAAACTGATACCGGCAGACGATGCGGCTCTACAAGATCGTTTATGATGCTGTCGTACATGTTTTTGACGCGAGAGTATTGATCGTAGTAGTATTCGAGAACCGACAACGCGAGTCTGACGCGGTATTTTATCACTCGAGCATTTGTAGCGTTGAACGTCACATCTATCTCGCCTACGTCGTTTCGTGCAAAAGACAAACACAGCCCCGGTCGGTCGAGCGCATCAACGCTGTTTTGAGCACCCAAACAGCCGTCTGCGTACTCGATCTGGAAACGGCGTTTGTCGACCCGTTTGATGACCTTTGCATCGTGCCAACTGCCATTGTAAAGCGCGCGCACCTTATCGCCAGACACGATGTCGCTCGACAATTTGCTGATCTTCAAGTCTCTGTCGGAAACCGTCCGTCTGATTCCAGATGACACATCAAGACAGGACCCCTTTTTTTCACCGTACATCAGCAGATCATATTTCTTCGTGCGTTTCGTGCTGCTGCGGGACACGACCCGGTTATCCTGCAACCGGAATATGCTCGATATCACCGGATCGTTCATCACAAGATCGTCGAAAACTGCACGGTTGAGTTTCAGCTGACCGTTGCGACGCCTGGACGGTCGCATGTGCGACGCGTTTCTTTTCAGGCTAACCTTGATGTAACGAGTTTTTACACTGTCCCATGCGTCCAGCCCGAGCACATCGCGCAATGCACGTTCGACCGGTTCTTTCATGCTCGAGTTGAGGTAGGTTTGGACCTTGATTTCGGATGTGTCTATGTGCGCAAAGGCGTCTACGTAGTTGGTCGGATCGAACCGACTATCGATTTCGACACCTGCGGCAGCTGCGGTCATAAACTTTCCCGTAAACACCTTGAAATGCACGACGTCATCTTTCCGATTGATGATCGGGCAGCATCCGTTCTTGCACAAACGTTGCAGAGATTCCGAGAGCGGCGCAAACAATTTCATCTGCCCGTTACAGTTGGCGACGGGAACGCGCGAGCTCAGTCGCAGTTCTTTGAAAATTCTAGAAGAAGATTTGAACGGGTTGGAACCTTTCATCACCAGTGCATAGCGGAGACACGACACGTCCTTTCTGGAAGTGCAATCAGCCCCCTCGACGGTTTCCCACTCTTCGTAGTCGCGGAGAGTGTCGTACGCAGAAGCATAGGAAAGTATTCGCGACTCCAACCCCTCTGTCGCAAAATCGGAAAGTGACGTTCCCCTCAATGACGAAACCTTGACGACGTACTCGTCAGGTCCTTTGGAATAGAGTTCGTACGCTTTTTGCATCATCGATCGCGTAGGGGGGATCAACTTTGTGCGCCAAGCTAGTTTATCGAGCAAAGACATTGGAGTGTCTGTGAAGTGTACAGTGATCTGAACTACATCCGTCATATTTATTCATATGCCTTTATTATTAAATCATCTAAACGGGACACCGCAAGTATAAAAATGGAATATATATTCAAAGCCAAATCACACAGTGCATACCTGTTCAAAGTCCTGTCGGAAATCCTGCAGTCGAATCTCAAGACGAGCTGTTTTCAACTCAAACCCGACGGAATCTATCTTCGGCAGATGGACGACAACAGACGCACACTCATAGATCTACACCTCGACGCAGGGAACTTCAACAGTTTCAAGTTCGACGGCAGATCGTCCATGTTCATCGGTTTGACACTCACGCACCTGCACAAACTGCTCAAGTCGATCAAGAAGAAAGATTCCATATGCCTGTACATTCGAAAGAGTGACCCGAACGAACTCGCGATCCAAGTCATCCCGAAGGAGAACAACCGTATCACTACATCATATCTCAGAGTGCAACGCGTTCAGAATATTCTCGTAGATGTCCCGTCGGGATACTCAAACTCCGTCATCGTCCCATCGTGCGAGTTCCAAAAAATATCCAAAGACGTCCTCGCAATCGGAAAGACCGTTCGCATCAAAGCAACCAACGGAAAGCTGGAACTGGGCGTTGACTCCGGTGGTATACTCAAACGGACGGTGCAGTTTGGAAACATTGGAGACGACGAGGACGACGAGGACGATGGCACCCAGTTCAACGAAGTATTCAAGTCTGAACAGCTACTCAAGATCAACAAAATATCAAACCTATCATCCTTCGTACATATACACACCAAAACATCGCTGCCCATGCTCTTCACAACACGCGTAGGTGACCTAGGGAAGCTGTCCATCTACATAAAAAATAAAGAACAAGCTATAAATGATAACAAGTACTGACCTGCGACGAGTGTTTTAATAGGTTAGAACCTATTAAAAAGTGTACGTTTACAGATTACATGTATTTCATTGCTTCGTGCGCTAACCCGGGAGGCAGTCTCTTGCTTTTAGCAACACGGGCATGGCTCTTTCTATTAGCCGATCGTTTCTTGTGACGCCTACTCACCTTTTTGTGTCGCATAGCCAAGGCGGCTTTATTTCTCCTGCGTCTAGCTCTGGCTCTGGACGCTGCTTTGGCCTCTTCGATCGCAGCATTGCCGCCTCTCACGCGCGACTTGCGCTTGGGAGACTTGCGCCTCGACTTGCGCTTGGGAGACTTGCGCCTCGACTTGCGCTTGGGAGACTTGCGCCTCGACTTGCGCTTGGGAGACTTGCGCCTCGACTTGCGCTTGGGAGACTTGC
>Ga0209532_1001138_pt1 | contig 21491 bp, 17 predicted proteins | sample COG_02_FD_184746 | JGI IMG/M metagenome (GOLD analysis project Ga0209532, IMG submission 184746) | Pelagic Microbial community sample from North Sea - COGITO 998_met_02 (SPAdes) (version 2) | ecosystem: Environmental > Aquatic > Marine > Neritic zone/Coastal water | place: Helgoland, sampling... | reverse complement strand
CTACTGCCGGTAGTGTAGACGATGGAAAATCAACATTGATCGGCCGACTCCTTTACGACAGCAAAAGCATCTTCGAGGACCAAGTCGCTCAAATAGAAGCAACATCAACCAAAAGAGGTCTCGATCACGTCGATCTAAGCCTCTTTACCGATGGTCTAAAAGACGAACGCGAACAAGGTATTACTATAGACGTAGCGTACCGCTACTTCGCTACACCTAAGCGCAAGTTCATCATTGCAGATACGCCAGGACACGTACAATACACTCGTAACATGGTAACTGGCGCCTCTACAGCAAACCTTGCACTCATCCTAGTAGATGCGCGCAAAGGAGTGATAGAACAAACCAAGCGTCATACCTTCATCGCTTCTCTCTTACAGATCCCACATGTCTTCGTGTGTATCAACAAGATGGACCTCGTGGATTACAGCCAAGAAGCCTACAATAAAGTAGTCAAAGAGTACACTGACTTCGCAGCTAAGCTCAACGTTCAAGACGTACGCTTCATCCCTATGTCAGCCCTTCACGGTGACAATGTTGTTACACGTAGTGAAAACACCACGTGGTATGAAGGTGGAACACTTCTCCATAACCTGGAAACCGTACACATCTCTGCAGATCATAACCTTAGAGATTGTCGTTTCCCTGTACAGACGGTTATTCGTCCACACAGCGACGAATACCATGACTTTAGAGGCTATGCTGGTCGCGTAGCTGGGGGTGTCTTTAAAAAAGGTGATAGCGTAGTAGCACTACCTTCAGGATTGGAGAGCAAGATTGCAGCCATTCACACGATGACTGGGGAGCTCGAGGAAGCCTTCCCTCCACAAAGTGTTACAATCACCTTAGAAGATGATATAGACATCAGCAGAGGCGATTTATTGGTGCGTAGTGAGAATAGACCAGAAGGCCAACAAAACTTAGACGTGATGCTGTGCTGGTTAAACGCCAACCCACCACGCCCAAGAGCGAAATATGTAATCAAACACACTACAGCGGAAGCTAGAGCTATGATCACAGACATTCAATACAAGATGGACATCAACACCCTCCACAGAATGGAAGAGGATAAGGCCATCAAAATGAATGACATCGCCCGAGTCAAAATCCGCTCAACAAAACCCCTCTTCGCAGACGACTACACGGTCAATAGAGTCACAGGCTCCATCATCCTAGTGGACGAAGCAACGAATGAGACAGTTGCTGCGGGGATGGTTAGATAAGAATTGGACTTCTAAAAATTAAAAAAGCCGACCCTTTAGGTCGGCTTTTTTAATTCAATGCGGCCTCTAAGTTTAGAGCTCAATAAGCTTCTCAACAATCCTCTCAGCAGTCTTTCCATCCCACAATTCTGGAATACCACCCTTTTTCCATTCACCTGCAAAGAGTGTTTTCATCGCTGGCGCAATGTTCTTAGGGTCTGTACCGATTAACTCATTAGTTCCAACCGTAATTGTTTCTGGACGTTCTGTATTATCGCGGAGAGTTAAACATGGTACTCCCATCACAGTGGTCTCCTCGGTAATACCGCCAGAGTCTGTTACCACTGCAAAGGATCTTTCAACAAGGTAATTGAACTCTAGATAGCTCATTGGATCTACCATATGTAGCCTCTCATGTTCGATACCTAGCTCATTAAGCATCTTCTTCGTTCTCGGGTGAACTGGGAAGACTAGCGGCATATCTTGAGTATTATTAATAATTTCATCCATCAGCTCCTTGAGTTTAGCTTCCTCATCCACGTTGGCAGGGCGGTGAAGCGTCATCATGAAATAACTTTTTTCTCTAAGTCCAAGTTCTTCCCAAATTGGTGGCTTCATAAATCTAGGTCTGTTCACAAGAAGAGTATCGATCATACAGTTTCCCACGAAGTAAATTTGGTCATCTCCGTATCCTGAACCTCGTAATGTTTGATTAGCCACTTCAGAGGTAGTAAAGAAGTAATTAGTGATAGCATCAGTCACAAGTCTGTTAATCTCTTCAGGCATGGTCCAATCATTCGAACGAATACCAGCTTCGACGTGAGCAACCTTAACGTGCAATTTCTGAGCAGTGATTGCACAAGCCATGGTAGAAGTAACATCTCCAACAACCAAAACCAAATCTGTTGGATTATTCATAAGGTGTTCCTCAAAGCGAATCATGATGGCTCCTGTCTGCTCAGCTTGGGTACCTCCTCCTGCACTCAAATTAGCATCTGGTTCAGGAATATTCAATTGCTCAAAGAAGTCGCCGGACATTTTCTTATCGTAATGTTGTCCGGTATGGACTAAGGAGTAATCAATATCAAGTCCTTCGGCTTTTCTTTTCTTGATTTCATGAATAATTGGAGCGACTTTCATGAAGTTTGGGCGAGCTCCTGCAATAATAGTAATGTGGTTCATTAGTCGTTTTGGTTAATCAGTTTTTCAATTGAGTCAATGTAACGCTCGGCAAGTACCATTCTGTCAAAATTTGCCTTTGCATATTCATATCCCTTCTCCCCTTGGGACTCCAATAACTGAGGATTAGCAAGATACTTCCTAATGATCCGATTGAATTCATGTATGTTTTCTGGTTCAACATAAAATCCTGCGTCAGCAAGTTCGACAAGCTCACGAGATATACCGTCAATAGCCATCAAAATGGGTGTTTTACAAGACATATAATCGAACGTCTTATTAGAATAGACAGTCTTAAACGTATCAACCTTTTTTAAAACACTAGCTCCCATTTCGGACGCAATGATATACTTAAAAACTTCCGCTTTGGGAACAGGATCTATAAACCTAACATTATCTAAGTTCATACTATTACGTAATTCTATTAACGAATCCTTACGCATACCTTGACCAATAAGTAAGAACTCAACATTTGTGTCTTTTAATAATTCTGCGGAATATAAAATTTGCTCTAAATGATTGGCAACACCATGGGCACCCACATATGCTATGACAAACCTATTGCTCAAATCATGTTCATCCCTAAACTTCTTTCTGTCAAAGTCTCTTAACACTCTTTCGGAAAGAGTGAAATCAGCGGCATTCGGAATAAATAATAGCTTCGAATCTGGGATCTCTTTTTCAGTACGCAGTTTTTTCTCGAACGCGGGCGTTAAAACATTTATAAGCTTCGATTTATTGTAAATGAAGCGCTCCAACCTGTAAGCTAATTTTATTACCAACTTATTGGTTAAAACACCTGTATCTATTGCTGACTCAGGCCATAAGTCCCTAACTTCGAAAACCATTGGTATACGATAAATCTTGGAAAGTAGGTAACCACTGAGACCAACAAATAACGGCGGGGATGTAACGACGACTACATCAAATCCTTTTGGGAGCTTTCTCCAACCAAACCAAATTGAAGAAAACATGAAAGAGAAGTATCCCCAAAGTCTTCCATGGAATCCTTTATTATAGTTTTCTGAAACATGGGTCCTATGTACGATTACTGACTCATGTACTTTCTTGAAGTAATACCTCCCTTTGTATTCAGGTCTTTTAACCTTTCCGTTGGCATGCATCATTCCTGCTAGAACATGAATATCATGACCTCTCTCGGACCAAGATTTACACATTTCATTCCATCTTGAACCACCAGCGTCGTCTTCTTCAAGGAAATACTGATGTAGTAATAAAATTCGCATTAAAAGCTTATTTGTGATTCAACTTTGTTTGAAGCGCTTGACACCCTCGCAAATTGGTTTTTAGCTTTCAAACCGTAATAAAAAGAGCATTCACCCTCTTGAACAGAGAGCTCATAATTTGTTTGAATATGAACATTTGAGTCATAGTGCCAATTCTGATGCAGAGTACTATAGCCTTTAAAATTTAAAACCTCGTCTCTAACTTTCAATACTCGTTCATCTGGAAAGAGCTCTATTTGGCGCTTTATTTGACAATCTTTGTTTAGATGCTTGAAAGCACTTATCACTCCTTCGATAAGGATTGATTTTTCTAATTTATGGTATTGTAAATGTTTGGATTGAGACCAATGATACCATATAAAACGTCCTCCTTTTAACATTTGGTCGTAATCTTCCAGCTGTGCTACATTGTGTCCCATTGAACCCATGAACCATTTAATGTCAGTTGGAGAGGTATTGTATTTAAAAGTCCCTGAGTCCATAAGAATATTTTCACCTTGATACCATAAATCTATGTGATGGTTATCCGCTTGAGCGGGACGATCTAAATGATTACCATTTCTAAAAAAAAGAAATACCTCTTTTCTACGATACACCAGGTAGCCTCCATTCTCGAATTCAACAAAACCATCTTCCCTCTTCAACGGAGCAAATAAGCCTCGTTCAAGAGACATTGAGCCCCACCACATTCGTTCCTCAATAATTTCCTTTGATTGGAATAAATCCTCTCCTGTAAGACAAAAATGAAGTGCATTGATTTGTGGACGATAGTCTCGGTAATCACATCCCGTCCAAGGAAAAAATAATGCACCGTCATTTTGACCGTAATTTGGTAGTAAACCTAAGTCATCATTTCCCATACATGAAAAGAGAAATTTAATAGACGCGTACCCTTTATCATAGACAACTTTATTAAGTGCGTAGTTATTCTTTAGCGCAATAGAAATTACACCCGTTAAAGTTTGAACAACTACTCTATGATAGTTCATGCTAAACTGCAAGAAACTACCATCAGGATAGATTTGATATTCAATCTCTTCATAGAACCATTTCTCAGCTTTCTTTGACCATCTCTCTACATTCGGAACATATGGAAATAGCCATCTAGAGAGGAATAATACTCCCGTCTCTGTGATTGCATGATTGTTCCTAACAGCAATTCTTGAGAATGAAATATTTTTGAATATATGATCGAGATGACCTGAAATGCTTTCTCTATAGACTTTTAATCGCTGGGGTGATAGAGATTCAGAATTGGCATAGAAATCCAACAGAATGGCCCAATTCCAAATTCGCAGGGACATTTCCTGACTACACTTGTAGTTTGGGCCTAAATTTACCGGGTTTGACTTTATCCAGGAGTCCATGCGCAAAAATATAAATTCAGCATGGTCAGTGGACTCACACGCGTCTAATCTCATAATTTCAAGAGCCCATGTGAATCGAGATGGTTCCCAAACATACTTAATATCTCCGGCAATATTATTCAAGTCATTTACTTGGCTCCAATGCTTCAGAGGATACTTAAAATCAGTTTCCAAATTTGTTGTCCATTTAAAACTCGAATCGAACTTGCGCCAAAAAGCACTAAAATATATCAAATTACCCTGCAGGATTTTTCTAGGACGTTTTAAATTTAAACCTATGATCTCTTGTCTTTCAAGAGACTCAGTTATTCTGAAACCTAATTTCGGCATTTTACTGCTAGTGATTGTCTTATACTTTTTATAAGGTATCTTTAACATAGAAATTCCCAGTTTGACTTGAATCAAATACCATATTCGAAAGAATACATATCGCCAACCCATATTACCGAGGAGATTAACAAACAAATTTAAATATTTAATTGTCTTGTACATTTAATTATACGTGAAGAACTTTCTAATTTCTATTTAAGATTGAAAATAGTCATAATTGCTTTCCTTAGTGGAGGCTCTACTATTTTTACAATAAATAATGACACTATTATCATTATTGTTATCAAAAAGAGAATAATCCAATATTTATTGTAGTAAACTCCGAGTCGATTCATAACTATAAATCCTATTTTCTGATGTAAAAGATATAAAGGATAAGTTAGTGCTCCTATTGGCGCTAAGAATTCGAATTGAAGAGACTCTAAACGATTGGTACTAATGAACAACATGACTATATAAATCATAGAAATAATCAAAAAAACTGTTGTTACCGAAAATTCTGTACTATAATGTGCTTCAAATATAGGTATACGCTTATATGCGTTAACCAAGGACAGGAATAAGGATAGTAATAAGTAACAAGCCATAGTTAAAGATAATCCAGTATCTCTTATCCGGAACAAAACCATACCGGCTATAAAATACGAACTGTATTTTAAAATAAATATGTAATCTAAAAGTTTAGCAAGAATATTTTCCGGAAAGAACAGAAATAGATATGATAAAACCAACCAAACAATGATAATTCCATTCAAATCGACATTAAATCTTTTCCTTAAAAACAAATAAATACCAATAATAAAGATATAGAATTTCATCTCAACAAATAATGTCCAATAAACGCCATCTACACTCTTACAAAAGAAGTAATTCTGGAACATCGTTAAGTTGAGAAAAAGCTCCTTCACACTAGATTGAAATTGAGGCGATCCATAAAGTTGAATGCTTATCCAAGTAAGCAATAGACAACACCAATAAACTGGATAAAGCCTTTTAAACCTGCTTATGGCAAACAATCCTAGGGAGCCGTGTCTTATCGATAAGGTAATGACAAAACCACTAATCATAAAAAACAAGTCCACTCCAAGATAACCATATTTGAACATACTACCTAGGTACTCAAATTTTAGAATACTCATGCCATCTGCCTTCCAGCCACGAAAGAAATAATGATACAATAAAACTGCTGTCGCTGCTACGAATCTCAGACCGTCTAAAACATATAGACGACGATGAGTACTAATACTTTCTGCCATCACATTAAAACTTAATTAATCAGGAACTCTTTTTAACTTAAAAGTCTGTTCTCACTATAGGCTAATTCTACCTCGTTCAAAGAAAATTTCTCTATAACATTATCCTTTGCTGTAGCGAAATGAGAAATCCATAAGTTCTTGTTATCTCCATTTCCATTAGGAAAATAGATTTGGCCGTATTGAAACAATTTCATTGGAAATATGTCCTTACGAATACAATAAATTTTTCTCCAATCATCATCACATCGCGACGCCCAAATTTCAACATAGCTATTCCGATCAACCATCGGTTCAACAGAGGTAGATAAGAATAACCATGAACCCACCTTACAACCATGAAACACTGGCCCTCCAACGCAGCAAAGAGACTTGCATTCGAGAGTAGACCTATTCAACCGATAAATATAATTGGCTTCGGTAGGGGTATCCGAACCAAAGTAAATATAATGTTCTGTGAACAACATTTTGATGGCCCTTGTCTGTTGACTGCCAGACAAGACCTTAGAGGTAGATTTAAATCCATCCGTCGTAAAACCTATATAACTCTCTTCATCACTATCACCTGTCGTAAACCATAACTTTTCTTCATATGGATCCTTATACACTCCATGAACGTGACGTATACCATGAAGCAGGGCTACACTAGTTAACCCTTCATTCTCTGAGAATTTATAAATATTAATTGGCTCTCTCTTGGAATTGGACTTATACTCCCCGAATACCACACCGTTGAGCGCACATTCTAAAGATAATGGCCTAGATCCCGACAGCTTCTCCACATACTCCTTCAAGGGACTCTTAATTAATACAGATTTGTTGTAAACAATTGAGAAGTTACCGTTATCCATTATCTCCAAATGGTGCACACCACGTCTTAACAATCTATTAACCAATCTCATTCTTGGAAATGACCATTCCTTACTAGAGATTTTTTTAACTATGTCCCAATTTATCCCCGAATCAAGGCTTATGAAAATTCGATTATAAGCAGACTTAACGATAATATTATTTTCAACATAGAGTATCCTACCTTTAATACGTTTAAAATAATTTTTCATATACTTTCTTTCTACATAACAGCGCAGTCAGCAACTGATTAATACTGGAATATCCTTTTATTACCGATAATAAAAGCCTTGGTGTGTTAACCCAACCCTTACTCATCTCTAACCTTACGTGATCGTTTTCCAATAACACACCACTAGGATTCTTAAAACCATCTAAGTAAAAAGAAATCCAGCCCCATGGACGAGGGTTAATGTCCATAATATAGAAGGTGTCAGAGCCTCTATGCTTTTTAAATTCACATTCAACGAAACCTTTGAAATCTAGAGATTGCAAAACATCACAAATTCTAACAATAATACTCCCGTACTGCTCCGTTTCATTATATACCGCTGCGCTTATTCCTCTCGGATACTGACTATCTTGACTTACGGCAATTAGGGAGTTGGCTGTACCATCGAAGTAACCAGCTATCGAAACTTGCTTATACTCATCATCCCCTAAATAATCCTGAACGACACATTTATCTAAAAAAACATCTATCCCTTTTAATTCCGTCATGTTATTTACAACCTTAAACTTAAAAGGAACGCTGGTAAGACCGCTTTCTAACGGTTTAACGATAATCGGAAATAAAAAGTCATCTTTAGAAATATTTATATTCCTGATAGCCTCGACATTGAGCCGCTTGGCAATTGACTCCAAATTCTTTTTGTCTCTAAGATAATAATGCGATATAAATGAATCACATGACATATCCCTAAGCGCCGAAAAAGCCTTCTCCGAAGTTATAATTACTTCAGAATCTAACGAAATGTTTTGGTCGATTAATTCAGCATACCGAAAACGATTGGCATACTCTCCCTTGAAACAATATAGTCGACAACTAATTCCATGTGTTTTTAACCACTTGAATAGATTTACTCCAGTTTTACCTCCGCCAATAATTGCTAACGATTTCTCCATGACAACCTTATTGCTTCTATATACTTTTCTACCATAAATTCTAATGTATAATTCTTCATCTCATTAAACGCATCGATACCTTTGCTTCGTAATAAGACACTATTCTTTAATAAACGACTAACCATACTGTCTACCATATTACTATCTTCGAAATCAATAAATATTTGATCAGCATCATAAGCTAATTGAACTTCTGGGCCGTGTTGACTTTTGTTGTCTATAACCAAGCAACGAGAATACCTTGCAGCATTCATAACCAAAAGACCGATATTACCTGGATTAAAAACCACATGCGACCATAGAAAATGTTCCTCTAAACAATCCCCGAACAATGGCCCTAATAAATCTAGATTCTCTGGTACATCAGTGAAACTTTCGTAAGTCATACCAGGTCCAATTAAGCGAATATTGACACTTTTATTTCTTCTTGCTAATTCTACAAGTAAATGAACTTTCTTTCTTTTTTTCATTGAACCAATCCATAGAATGTTCAGCCGATTATCCCGAAGCGTTATCGGTAGCTGTTTTAACTCAGATAAGGCATAAGAAGTATTATTAAAGGGAATTATTTCTTTATTTTTTATCTCATTCCTAAGTCGACGTTCAACTAACTTCGAATAAACAAGTATGTTGTCGGCCACAGTTAAAAACATTCTACGCAAACACCGTGTTATCCATGAGTTAGAACGACCATAAATCAATCCCTCAGCGACCACAGGTTTAAATCTAAATAGATTCGCCATCCTCATGGGATGCCAAAGTGTATAGCCCACAATAATTAAGTCATAATTAAATCCCATAAGGAATTCTCTAATATTAAAATTAACTCCTGCTACTCTGTGCCTCTTAAGCTCAACAAATCTGTAACCCACTCTCTCTTCGGGATCTACTAAGCCCGCAGCATCTCCTCGATAGGAGGCAACTGTGAGATTTACCCTTTTCCCTAACTCTCTGAGAAGCGGCTCCCTATAGTTTGGAGCATAGTTGATTAAATAAAGAACTTTCATTCTATCTGATAAATTTCCGTTCATATTAGCCATATGATCTGTTAGATTATAATCTATTATCGAAGTGCTTAACTTCTCATTAACAATTTTCGTCGAAACTTGAAACTAACAAAACACAAAAATAAATTAGTATGTAATTATGATCAGGAGTTAGCTATATAATCGCCTCGATCCAGGTCAAAATACGTTTTGCTCTACCCTCTAGACTAAAAACACTTGATAACGCCTTGGATCTTTGTGAATACGTTTGTCTCAGCCCTTCATTCTCAACAAACTGAATTATACATCGTCTCAAGGAACTAACATCATTAGGTTCTGCAAACAACGCATTGTTCTCCCCAACTTGTTCTAAAATTTCCGGTATCCGTGTTGTAATTATTGGTAAGCCGCATGATATTGCCTCTGCAATAGCGTTTGAAGAGCCTTCAGCTAAAGAAGGAAAAACAAACATGTCACAGGATTTTAAGAAGCTCGGTACCAAAACATTATCTAGCGATCCTGCAAAAGCTATTTTGTCACTATTCATATTGACTTCACCCCTCCCAATTAATACCAGTTTCACACCCTCGATCTCAGAAACAGCATCCATAAGAACATGAAAGCCCTTACGTTCAATGAAGGCTCCGGTAAAAGCAATAAAAACCTCGTTCATTTCAGAATCGAATTCAACTTTCTCTACCTCTAAATGATTAAAAATATTCTGATTAGCACCATTCTGTGCAACTAAGATGCTATCCGCACTAAAATTAAACTTTTCTTGCGCTAATCTTTTTAGCTGTTCGGAAACCGTCACCACACCAGTTATGGTCGATAATAATTCATTCATTCGCGACGAATCACGGAACAACTGTCTATATCGAGTATCTAAGGTCGACTCTCCCATTGCCACAAACAAAGGAAATCCCCTATTTCTGACGTAATCTATGATAGGTAGACAGCTTGAAATAAAATGACAATAAACGAACTCATATTCCACTGAAATATCTATACATCGCATTACCGACAATTTCTTCGACGCACTTACAAACCTATATGCCCATCTATGTCTCAACGTCAAATATGATAAACCCTGGAAACGTGCGTAGGTTACGTGAGCTTTGTCATGTGCAAGCTTTGTATGATTAAAAGTAGAAACGGGCACAACTACATCTATTGTGTACTTTTTAGAAAACTCTTGCACCAAATTAAAAACGAAAACACCTCTTGTACCACTTTCTCGACTTGGGTAATTATCTGCTATCAATAAAATTCTATTCTTGAACATAATTATAACATAGATGCATTACCACTATTAATATGACCATTGTCTGGATGTTGTAGAATAAAATAAGACTAAACCCTATAATTTTCAACATCACAATCAACATAATTGACAAATAGCCAATAAACCTTTTATCGGCGTTTGTGTTTTTCCAAAATCTTTGACGCATCATTTGAATAAACATCACGAAATACACAGATTGATATAATATAAATCCTATTAATCCAGTAGATGTTAAAGACTCGATATAGTCAGAGTGTGAATATAACTTCAGAGGAGAAAAATGCTGATAATTGCTATAACCTATACCAAACAATGGGCGTTCTCTAAACAGTTTATATCCGAATGAATATAAATCACTCCTTCCCCCATCGTCACCCTCGGAGAATAACTTATTAAATCTTTCACCAGCGACTGTTTCAGCAAGATAATTTTCATACGTGTAGGAGGCTAATAATATCAGAATTACGGCAGAAAACAATACACTTATAAAGGATATCTTACCCTTTTTGGACATAATCATCAACAAAACAAAGAGAAGTAAAAATCCCAAAAGAAAAAATGATTTTCGCGAACCCGAAGCAGCGATAAAAGGAAGGAGTATAACAACGTAAATCCCAAGAATAGAGAGGTTTAAAACATTTCTTATGCGCGCTCTAAAAATGAAAATCCATCCCAAAATAGACAAAACCAACTTCATACCTAAAGCATTAGGATTATTCTCCAATCCATTTTCCCTTGCAGCATTTAAACCTTGACTAGAATCCAAAAAACCAAAACGAATAGCGATCATTTGAGTCAATCCAGCAATCAACAGAGCATAGCCAAAATATATGAGTAGACGGGAATCATTGGCAACACCCAAATACAATAGATTCATCATCGCAGTCAATAATATCAATCTCGAAATACCACTAAAAAAAAGCGAGTAGTTGGTACTTGTAACAATTCCCGAGGAAAATGCCCATAAAACCCAAACATTGAAGAGAACTAGTGGTAACGGGATTAAGCCTACGTTCCATTTGACTCGTGATGGGGCCAGAACTATCCAAGAAACAGCTGTTAATGACGCTATAGGTGTTAACAAACCACTTGTATTGAATCCTATTGCAACTACTAAGAATGCAACAAAAACTAACCTTAACAAAATTTATGATTTGCTCTTAATCGACTCAATAACAAAATCCAATCTTAAATCACAAAGATGATTAGAACAGAAAGAACCAGATTCAAAAATGAGTCGACCACTATCTCCGACAAAAAACCTACCAGGCTCACCATCTAACTTTAACTGCTCTTTCGCGATACTATTACCAAAAACAGTTTGAAGTTCGTTGATTAAAATTTTGCCGTCTTTTGTCTCAAACATATCAACATCCATCGAAGTAAAAGCCTCTTTATCCGTTACTGCACGTAACATCTCAAATGCCGTTTCAGGGGGTAGTTCCCAATTGGCTTTACCCGAACCACTATGAAATTGACCATTCATTTCTTTACCATGACCGAAATATGAGTCTCCAATTCTAACCATTCGCCATTCCTTAGCACCCTCCAGATAATTTTGAACATAAACACCACCTCGCTGACGGACACCTCCTCCTTTCTTACGTAATTTATACCCATGCCGGAAAAAGGTCTTCATTAATCGATGTGCCTGTTTCGAACTACGAACGATATATACTCCAGAGGCAGAAGCACCAAGGTTACTCTTAAATACAACAGGGTAATTAACCGTATCAAGGTACGTTTTCATTTCATGGATGTCGTAAAACACCCTAGTATCGGCTTGTGGAAAACCATGCGCTTTGAGCCAATAACTTTGCAGTCTTTTATTTTCATACAACTCAATTTCCTTGATACTTGGATACATGTATATACCCAACGAATCATTTATAATACGTAGCCTTTCATCCTGCATAGTTTTGATTTCTTGTGAAGAAATGTCTGGCCAAATCAATAGTGCATCAATGGCTGAATCCAAAACTTGCTCTAACCAATCAGAACGATCTAAATGAATAATTCTAAACGACACTTTTTTATTAACACAGGCTCCAACCCAATACTTGTGTGATTGCCTCGAATTATGAACAATGCCAACCGTGATATCTGATTGCTCAAATACCTTCTCATCACCTAGGTGAATATATTCATTCTTTTCCCGATATCGTCTTTCATCCCAATTTGTTAGACCGAAGTTATCCCGAACTATTCTACGTAAGACTTTCGGTGTATAATTTAAAAACCAAAGTATAAATCTATCTAATTCCATCAATTTTAGTTTTATTTTCCACAAGAAATGAGCCGAGAAAAAAAGCAACTCTCCGTTGTGTACCATTCGACATCACTAAATCGAAATTCATTCGAGGAAAGATTGTCATGAGCTCCTCCTTTATATTTGATAAATAAGAAGACCTCTTGACCAAATCAAGAAAGTCTTTATTTTGGTTTGAACTTATGCTTTTACGATAATGCTCCTTCACTAATCTCTCACGAAGATCGACTGGTAGATTCGACTTAAACCTGTGCATGAGCTTGATCTTCAACGGAATCCTATCAAAGGAATGGCCATAATGGGAACTTACCTTTGCTAATTTTGGCGACATCCGGTTTATCATTTCTGCTTGATAACTTACTGAACCCTTAATGTATGGAACGGCTTTCAATGACTCTTCGATTATAACTGAATTTATAAATGGAAAATAGGTGTGAGAAACTTTATTGTATGCCTTGGACACCGGACCATTTGCAGCTGGCATTTTTACTAGCCCATAATATAGATGACTCTTTAGCAAATCAGGATTGTCAAAAGACATCTCTAAACGTCGCTCTATTATTTCTTTAGAATTTAGGCTAACCTCAATATAGTCCTTGCCACTTCCAAAATATTCACGTCCCAAAGGCAATTCTAATAAGCGTCTAGACCATGCATCCCAAGACAAACGGCGCGAACCTATAAAATATGAATCACGAAATATCTCTCCGCCCAAACCATTCAAACTACAAGCGGAGCCGTTAATAGCTAACTCACGGTATGATGCCGTATACGTTTTACTAAAACTACCTAGATGACGCGCAGAAACACCATCAAAGAAACTTAAATTTTCTCTCAGTGTTTCACCTATAACATCATCACTTTCTTTAACCAAATCTGACGTAGGGATACTATGTATTTCGTAACCTAATTCATTCGCCACTTCTTTTGCTAAGGAATTCTCTAAATCATGAACCCCGATTGTATTGTGTGAATGCAAGCTTATCCTAGGCAGCCATTCATCTGCGCATGCTAACAACAACCGACAATCAAAACCGCTCGACAAACCCAAATCAACTTGATCACCTGAAAAAACTTTAGAAAGCGTAGAGAACTGACTATTTAATAATTCTAAATTTCTATTAATACTAAGATTTCGATTGCCGTGGGTTTCTAAAACGTCTCTAGCAGAATCCGACCATGAATACAACGCTATTGAATCTTCACATGCATCTGAATTCGAATCCAATCGGATTATACCATTCAAAATCGTCTCATTAGACAACGAAAATCCCAATACAACGCGCTCGTTTAGTGCACGTCGGTTAAGAGAATAACTAAATGCCGATGTATCAATTAATTTCTGAAGTGAATCCGAAATTCTACCGGACTTACGGCAATAATAGAGGGAATGCATTTTAAGCGGATCCTGAATTAAAACAAGTTTACTTGAGTATCTCAAAATCATCACAAAACTACCCAAAACCTCCGTTTTGGATAAAGATTTAGAACAATAATCTTCCAGTAATTTTCGTGCCGCACTTTTACCTATTAAACCACGATAAATAACATTCCCAAAAAGAAAACCATCCATTTCACTATTTCGTACTTCTATAAACTGTCCTTCCGAATGGTTTATCTGCCAAATCGCGAATGCATCAGTATTGCAGGATTTGTTAATTTCTAATTGTATTTTCTGAGCAACAAACATATTCTATTTAAGTAACTTAAATAAGTTATCAACCTTTACCAAGGAAAATATCTGTAGTATTAAAAAGTACAACACTATTATGATAATGAAAGCGATGCTTACCAATTCGACACTCAATTTTTCAGAAGCCGTTACTAATTTTTCTAATCCTAACTTTACAACCATTAATATGGTAGAAGAAATCATGCCTGAAACAAATAAAGGCCTTAATTGGACAGCGACACCTATATCCATTCTCTTACTTATTGAAACCATATTTATAAATGCATTTAATGTCATACTAACACTAACAGCAAATGCGATACCCTTCAAGCCAAACGAGCTCATAGCCAATAAAATAGCTAGTCCGACTGCCTTCTTTACTAATTCTAATTTTAAATATATATCAGATCTTCCAGAAGCCTTAATCGCGTTTAAAGCAACAAGCGAAGGCGGATAAAAAAAACTTGAAAGCCCTAATATTTGAAATAACACAACAGACTTAGCCCATTTAGGGCCTAGTATGAAATCAAACAATTCATTAGCAAAAAATACTGGGAATAAAACAAATATCCCACTAAAATATACTAGATTTTTTGAAATGAACAGATACGTTTCTCGTGGTGCCACCCGAGAACTCATAACATTTGATAAAATAGGAAAGGACACCTTGTTTATTGATGTTCCAAGATTATTAACTATTAACATTCTCATTGAATTCGCCTGATAATACAAACCTAATGATGATAACGAATAAGAACCACCTATGATAACCCTAACCGTGTTTTGGTATAATGAAGCGACCAATGATGACAAAGTGAGTTTATATCCATAACTGAAATGATATAAAACTTTATTTTTATCAATTCTTATTGATGGCTTCCAATCAATAACTAACCAATGTAATACCGCCATTATTAATGCATTGGTCAAGTGCATGATTACTAAACTCCAGTACCCGAAAGACATTTTGGCAAGAATTATTGCAAGTATACTTGAAATTAACACCGAAGGTATTGATATAAGGAAAACAGTCTTAAACCTTAATTCACGAGTTAAGATTGCAGCATGCACACCAAAAAAAGAGTTAATCGCAATGATTAAACAATAAATCCTAATCACCTTAAGATCCGGAAAGCCCAGAACAGTATAGTCGAAGACAAGTGTAGAAGTATAAATCAAACAATAAAAAAAAATACCCATCAATGCATTAAGTACAAAAACACTAGAATAATCAAGACTATCTAAGGATTTTGATCTAATTAATGACGAGGTCATTCCGCCATCAATTAACACCATACTAATTGAATTGAATACCGCTAACAGCGAGATTAATCCAAATGCTTCTGGCAATAATATTCTTGCCAGCCATATTTGAACTATAAATTTAATGGCCTGAATCGATATTTGCTGACCAATAGATACCCCAAAACTTAAAACTAACTTTCTGACTAGACTCATTTGGGTTTTAATCGAGGAAACAAAATAACGCGACTATCATTTTCTACTTGATAAGGTGATAATATTTATACCATTCAATGAACAACTTTAAACCGCTCTCTAAGGTTACAGTGGGTTCATAACCAATGAGCCTTTTAGCCTTTCCATTATCACTAAAGGTTCTAGATACGTCTCCTTTTTGGCTACTAACGAAAACTTTCTCAATTGAATTTTCACTTATACTTTCTATACTCCCTATGAAATCCATCAGATTTGTTGGATTTCCATTACCTAAATTCATATAATCAGCTCCCTCTAATGAAACTGAGTGCAGGAAACTATTATAAATACCCTCAACTATATCGGAGATATATGTAAAATCTCGCATTTGTTTACCATGATTAAACACCTTAATAGATTTCCTTTCGAAAGCTGCATTAGTAAAAATATAAGGAGCCATGTCAGGTCTACCCCATGGACCATACACGGTAAAAAAACGCAAACCTATGGAACAAACACCGAAAGTCTTGTAGTACGAATACGCCATTAACTCATTCGCCTTTTTAGTGGCGGCATAATAGCTTTCCGGAGTTATCCCAGCTTCTTTCTCTTCATTAAACGGGACTTTGGCAGTTTGGCCATATATTGAGCTGCTGCTCGCATAAATAAATTGTCGAATATTTGTCTCTTTGACAAATTCTAAAACTCTTTGAAAACCTAAAATATTTGAGGTAATGTAAGCACCAGGATTTTCTAAACTATATCTTACACCAGCTTGAGCAGCAAGATGGATCACAGCTGTAATATCCATTGATTTTAACTGCACCCAAATATCTGAGTTCAGGTCTCGTTCGATTAGTTCAAATTGGGGTTCTAACGCAGAACAAATTTTTTTAATATTCTCAACTCGCTTGCGTTTAAGTTTTACAGAATAATAATTGTTTATATTGTCCAATCCAATTACATCCCAGCCTTCTTTTAAAAACCGAATTGCGGTATGCATTCCGATAAACCCTGCTGCTCCTGTAATGAGTACTCTTGGCATTGCTTATGCTTTTTCAGCGATCTTCTCGCCCATTCCTATTCCGTAATAATCAAATCCTGCTTCGCCTACTATCTCTCTGCGGTAGAGGTTACGTCCGTCAAAGACAACGCGCGTCTTCATGGCAGTACCCACTTTCTCCCAGTTCGGTACGCGGAATTCAGTCCACTCGGTGATCAGTGCTAATGCATCTGCACCTTGAACCGCCTCCATATTGCTCTCGCAGTAGGTGATGTAATCGCCCAAATCGTGCTTCGCTTCTTCCATCGCTACAGGGTCGTATGCACGTACATTCGCTCCCGCTAGTAGCAGTAAGTTCGCCAACACCACTGACGGTGCTTCACGCATGTCGTCCGTATTTGGCTTGAAGGATAAGCCCCAGAAAGCAATTATCTTGCCTTGTAGATCGCCGCCGAAGTAGGCATTAAGTTTATTGAACAGCACGCTCTTCTGATCATCATTCACTGCCTCAACAGCTTCGAGGATACGCATGGTGTGTCCGTTTTCACGGCCCGTACGTGCCAGTGCCTTTACATCTTTTGGGAAACAAGAACCGCCGTACCCGATACCTGGGTAGATGAACTTGTTGCCAATTCTTGGATCCGAACCAATACCCTTGCGTACCCAGTTCACGTCCGCACCCATCTTCTCACATAGGTTCGCAATATCGTTCATGAAGGAAATCTTCGTCGCCAACATCGCATTTGCAGCATATTTCGTCATCTCCGCAGAAGGGATGTCCATAAAGATCACCGGGTGACCGTTCAAAGTAAATGGACGGTAGAGCTTGTCCATGATTTTCTGTGCATCGTCGCTGTCCACCCCAACCACAATACGGTCCGGCTTCATGAAATCATCGATGGCTGCACCTTCTTTCAAGAACTCTGGGTTCGAAGCCACGTCAAAACCGAAATCTACGTCGCGCAAATCCAATGCATCTGCTACTGCGTGACGCACCTTCTCGGCAGTACCTACGGGCACCGTAGATTTTGTGATCACCACGAGGTAATCGGTCATGGTCTTTCCAATCTGATCGGCAACGGCCAGTACAGACTTTAGATCCGCAGAGCCGTCTTCTCCTGGAGGCGTGCCCACAGCGATAAACGCCGCCTGAGAACCACGAATGGCATCACCTAAATCGGTTGAAAAGTTCAAACGACCTTTCTTGTAGTTGCGCTTTACAATCTCTTCGAGACCCGGCTCATAAATTGGTAGAATACCGTTTTTTAAACCGTCGATTTTATTCTGATCAATGTCTACACACGTTACGTCAATACCCACGTCTGAAAGACCTGAGCCCGTTACTAGACCCACGTAACCTGTTCCTACTACTGTGATTTTCATATTACAAACGAGCGTCAACGAAATTTTGAGGTAAAAAACCCTTAGTATCAAAGAGAATAGATTTCTCATCTTTGATCCTTGTTAAATCAATCTCTAAAAATTCATTGTGACTTACGGCAAGAACGATTGCTGAATACTTAGCATCTAAGACCGACTTAGAATTTGAAACAGTAATTCCATATTCTTCGTTGACTTCTTTCAAATCAACCCAAGGATCGTAAACAGTAACATCCAAACCAAATTCGATTAAATCGTGGTAAATATCGATAACTCTGGTATTTCGTATATCCGGACAGTTCTCTTTAAAAGTGAAGCCTAATAGTAATGTACTAGATCCTTTGACCGGTATATCTTTTTGGACCATTTTCTTTACAATTTCCGAGGCTACAAAGGAACCCATTGAATCATTAATTCTCCGACCCGCAAGAATTATTTCAGGATAATAACCGGACTCCTGAGCCTTTTGTGCCAAATAATAAGGATCGACTCCTATACAGTGTCCTCCGACGAGGCCTGGTTTGAAGGGTAAAAAATTCCATTTTGTGCCGGCCGCTTCAAGAACTGAATTGGTATCTATTTCTAGTTTATTGAAAATCTTCGCGAGCTCATTGACAAATGCAATATTAATGTCACGCTGGCTGTTCTCTATAACTTTTGAAGCCTCTGCAACTTTTATAGTGGGCGCTAGGTGTGTCCCAGCGGTGATTATAGTCTTATATAAATTGTCTATAACCTCTCCAGATTCAGGAGTTGATCCCGAAGTAACCTTTAAGATTTTAGTAACAGTACGCTCTTTATCTCCAGGATTAATACGTTCTGGGGAATATCCTACAAAGAAATCTTCATTGAACTTAAGCCCGGAAACTTGCTCTAGAACAGGGACACATTCATCCTCTGTTACACCAGGATATACAGTGCTTTCGTAAATCACATAATCTCCTTTCTTCAATACCTTACCTATACTTTCTGAAGCTTTAATAAGTGGTGTTAGAACTGGACGCTTATTCTTGTCTGTTGGCGTAGGAACAGTGACTATGTAAAAGTTAGAAGATTCAATATCTCCTACTGCCGCAGTACAATAGAGCCCCTTCCCGTCTCTTTCAGTTGAAACAAGATCTGAAGCAATTACTTTCTTCAAATCGTCATCCTCTACTTCTAATGTACGATCATGGCCATCCATTAGCTCATTTACTCGAGGACCATTGATATCAAAACCTACTGTAGGATACTGTTTTGCGAACTCAACCGCAAGCGGTAAACCCACGTATCCTAATCCAATAACTGCAATTTTCTTTTCCATAAAATGAACGGTGATTTATTCTGTTTTAACCCAAACCTGGAGTCCATTAGCAGTTCGGGTAGTTTCTTGGTTTGTACTTATTTGATAACTAATGGATTTTTCTATACGCTGTTCAATCTTAATCAATAGATCTTGAACGTAACGCTCATCGAGATCTTTTCCTATTAAAATAACTTCGATTTCATCACTATTTATTCCTTGAGCAAGGGATCCAAGAATCCAAACTTGTTCTAGGTTTTCTCCAATACGATCCACTACCCTTTCGACCAAGCAATCTATGCCCGTGACTTTGCGAAGCATGGTGGTGAGGTCAGTGGTAAGCGGATGGTTTTTGTTGACACGGTAGAGTTTTCTGCGCCCGTCCATCTCAGATTGCAACATACCCGCCTCTTCGAGCCTGTTGAGCTCAAGGCGCACGCTATTGGAGTTTTCTTCCAACTCTTTTGTAAGTCCTTGGAGGTACCCGCTAAGGTCTTGGTTGACGAAGAAGCGTAGAAGAAGCTTCAAGCGGGTTTTCGAAGTAATAAGTGGTCCTAGTAAGTTGCTTGGCATGTGGCCTTGTACTCACGGCTTCGCCGCAGTGAGTCACATGTAAGCTTCCTAAGGAATAAAGGAATAGTAGCTTATGGTGCACACTGGTCTGGCCGAGTGGGGTCTAAAAAGTCACCATATAGGATGAACAAAAAAGACGATGGTTGGTTTGGACCACGAAAATACAATCAGAATGGGTGCAATTCTCAAAATGGCAAGTAAAAATTTTACTTAACAGACAGATTATCTCTATTGAGACAAATTTGAAAGAGGGAGTAACTCATTTTGAGTCAGATCGAGCGATAGCTGGATACCGAGCTCTTTGAGTTGGACGACGGCTTTGGAGCGCGACTGGTTGAGGAGGATGGCTTTTTCATTTATGAATTGGCCAGATGTGATTCTGACGTACGACCCAGGGGTAATGTCTTCGATCTGTAAGGCCTCGTGCGCATAGTGTCCCAGCCACTTTTGGATAGCGGCGATCTCTTCTTCACGCACCACCGCAGGGCGACGCAGCCAGAACAGGTAGCGTACGGTTCCCGGGTAGGAAAAAACTTCTTCGCGCTTCGCATCTTCAATGTGAATGAACACATAGCCGCGGAACAAAGGTTCTTCAACCGTTTTGATACGGTCCGACCACTGGCGTTTGATCTTATGTAGGGGGCAGTAGACTTCGTAGCCAGCTGTGGTGAGGCGATCTGCGACTTTTTTTTCGTGGTGCTGTTTGGTGTAAAGTACGTACCAGCGAGCCTCACCCGAGTTCTGCTGACCAGTAAGTGCCATATCCTTATGTTGTTTATGAATACTAAAAATACTCGATCTCTTATTCTTCGTCCTGGTAATAACCATAGCCGTAGCCGTAGCCGTAGCCGTAGCCATAGCCGTAACCATAGCCGTAACCATAGCCGTAGCCCTTCTGTTGGCCCACGTCATTCAAGATGATGCTAATATTTTTCACATTGCCCTTCTTGTATTGATCATCAATAAACCCTAATAGCTCGCTTTGGGTATAGTTAAATCGAGTAATGTAGAATATAGCGTCAATTAACGGTGTGATTTGAAGTGCGTCAGCT
>Ga0209532_1001133_pt1 | contig 21548 bp, 21 predicted proteins | sample COG_02_FD_184746 | JGI IMG/M metagenome (GOLD analysis project Ga0209532, IMG submission 184746) | Pelagic Microbial community sample from North Sea - COGITO 998_met_02 (SPAdes) (version 2) | ecosystem: Environmental > Aquatic > Marine > Neritic zone/Coastal water | place: Helgoland, sampling... | reverse complement strand
CATCTCTCTGTACTGGCTTTAAATTTATCTAAAGGAGATAGAGTAATTACAACCCCAATTACTTTTGCTGCCTCGGCAAACTGTATTCGTTATGCAGGAGCAGAGGTTTGGTTTGCAGACATTGACCCAAATACGTATCTATTAGATATTAATTCTGTAAAAGAATTGATTGAATCGAAGCCAAAAGGGTTTTTTAAGGGAATTATTCCAGTTGATTTTGCTGGACTTCCAGTTAATATGGAAGAATTTAGAGTTTTGGCAGACGCTCATGACCTTTGGATAATAGAAGATGCATGTCATGCACCCGGTGGGTATTTTATTGATAGCAAAGAAGATAAAAACTTTTGTGGAAATGGCAGATATGCTGATATTGGAGTTTTTTCATTTCACCCGGTAAAGCATATTGCTTGCGGAGAGGGAGGTATGCTTACTACAAACTCTAAAGAATTATACGAAAAGTTGATGCTGCTAAGAACTCATGGAATAACCAAAGAGAATATGGAAGAAAACCATGGGAACTGGTATTATGAAATGATAGCGCTTGGTTTTAATTATAGATTAACAGATTTTCAATCTGCATTGGGAATTACTCAATTAGCAAAAAATAATAAAGGAGTAGCGCGAAGAAATGAAATTTCCTTAGCTTATAAAAAAGCATTCGAAGGAAAAATTAAGTTTCAAGACTTGCCGGTTGGAACTTATAACGCACATCATCTCTTCATTATAGAGGTTGAAAATAGAAAAGAACTGTATGATTTTCTTCATTCTAAAGGTATATTAGCACAAATTCATTATGTGCCAATTCATACCATGCCATATTATAAAAATATAGGGTATGCAGATGCTGGTCTTGTTCATGCTGAAAAATATTATTCTAGGTGTATCAGTTTACCAATGTATCCTTCGCTATCAGATAAGGAACAATATTTTGTAATTGACCATGTAAATCAATTTATCAATGGGTAATCTTTGTATCATACCGGCCAGAGGAGGAAGTAAAAGAATTCCTAGAAAAAACATCAAGGTTTTTCTAGGCAAACCAATTATTTCATATTCTATCCAATTAGCACTCGGTTCTGAGTTATTCGATGAAGTTATGGTTTCAACTGATGATGAAGAGATTGCTGAAATAGCAAAAAAATTTGGGGCAAAAGTTCCATTTATGAGATCTACTGAGAACTCAAATGATTTTGCTACTACTTTTGATGTAATTGAAGAGGTTATTCAAGTTTATAAATCCCAGGGTAAGGAATTTGAAAATCTCTGTTGTCTTTATTCTTGCGCACCTCTTATTACTAATGAGCTTTTATTAAAGTCTTATGATCTATTAATTAGGGGAAAGTTTGACTCAGTATTCCCAATTATTGCTTATAGTTTTCCAATACAGAGAGCACTTCGGATAGATCAAAGGAGAGTATCGATGATGCTTGAAGAGAATTTGAATGTTCGATCTCAAGATTTAGAAGATTCATTTCATGATGCGGGCCAATTTTATTGGTGTAATATTAAACAGTTATTGGTTTCTAGAAAAATATTAACCCAAAATACTGGTGGTGTTAAAATTTCAGAATTAGAAGCTCAAGATATTGATACAGAAATAGATTGGAAGATGGCTGAATTAAAATATCAATTAAAATAATGCAATTTCCAACTAACTATAATTGTTTAATCCAAAATGAGTTTAAAGCTTTAGATCATAAAATAGTTCCAATACGCTATGAAGATAGGTTAGATATAATGAAGTGGAGAAACGAACAAATGTATCATTTAAGGCAAGAAAAGCCTCTAACAGAAAAATCTCAAGAGGATTATTTTAATAGAATTGTTGCTAGGCTATTTGATCAAGAAAAACCTAATCAAATTTTATTTTCCTATATTAAAAATGATAGGTGTATTGGTTATGGAGGCCTGGTTCATATTAATTGGATAGATAAAAATGCTGAGATTTCTTTTATAATGAATACTGATCTAGAGGAAAACCATTTTCATTTTCATTGGTCAACATATTTAAAAATGATAGAATCCTTAGCTTTTGAGGAACTTGGTTTTCATAAACTTTATGTATACGCGTTTGATTTAAGACCACATCTATATAAAGTTTTACTTGATTCAAATTATTTTAGAGATGCAATTTTAAAGGAGCATTGCTGTTTTGATAATAAATTTATTGACGTTGTTATTTATTCCAAATTAAAGTCATGAAACTAGGAATTCTTTCAAGTGGAAATTTAGGAAAAGATATTCTTGAGAAAATTATTCTCAATTTTAATGTAGTATTTGTATTAACAGATAGTAATTCTCAAGGTATTTTGTCTCTTTGTAAAGACAATAAAATTCCTTATTTCAAAGGAAATCCAAGGAACGGTATTGGCTATGATTTTATTAAAAAAATTGAAGTTGATATCATAGTTTCAATTAATTATTTATTTTTGATAGAGAAAGACATAATTCAACACTCTAAACAACTTACTTTTAATATACATGGTTCATTATTGCCAAAATACAGAGGAAGAACACCTCACGTTTGGTCAATAATTAATAATGAGAAAGAGACTGGAATTACTGCTCATGTTATAGACGAAGGTTGTGATACTGGAGATATTATCTCTCAAATTAAAATTCCAATAAATGAGATTGAAACAGGAGCTGAAATATTAAATAAGTTCAAACTAGAATATTATAATTTAATACTTGGTGTTTTTAAGAAATTAAATTCAGGAAAACTAGAATTGATAAAACAAGATGAAAAACTAGCTACCCATTTTGGTAAACGAACCCCTGAAGATGGAAGAATAAATTGGAATTGGCAAAAAGAAAGAATTAGAAATTGGGTAAGAGCTCAATCATATCCATACCCTGGAGCTTTTTCTTTTTTTAACAATAATAAGATTATTATAGATGAAATTAAATTTTCATCACATGGTTTTAATTTTAAAGACGAAAATGGTTTAATATTAAAAGTTAATCCCTCAATAATCATAAAAACTGTTAATGGTGCTTTAGAAGTAAAAAAAATGAGAAACAATATAGAATTATCTGTGGGTGATAAATTAAATTGAAATGAAAAAAGACAGAACATTCATCATAGCGGAGTTATCTGCAAATCATAATGGAGATATTAATGTTGCATTAGATACCGTAAGAGCAGCAAAAAGAGTTGGAGCAGATGCGATAAAATTACAAACTTATAGAGCTGATACCTTAACAATAGATTGTAAAAATGATTATTTTAAAATTAATCATGGAACAGAGTGGGATGGTGAGTTTTTATATGATTTATATAAAAGAGCCTACACACCATGGGAATGGCATGAAGAAATATTTAGTTTAGCTAAAAAGGAAGGGTTAATTTGTTTTTCTTCTCCCTTTGATAATACTGCAGTAGATTTATTGGAAAGTTTAAATAACCCAATTTATAAAATCGCTTCTTTTGAGATTCAAGATATCCCATTAATTGAATATGCAGCAAGCAAGGGAAAACCTATGATTATTTCTACAGGAATTGCTGAAATAGAAGACATAGAGTTGGCAATTGAGACATGTAAAAAGGTAGGAAATAATGATATTACAATATTAAAATGTACATCTGCTTATCCTGCAGATCCTAAAGATGTAAATCTTTTAACAATTCCAGATATAAAGAAGAGGTTTGATGTTAATGTAGGTTTGTCAGATCATACAATGGGAATTGAAGGGCCAGTTGTTGCCACTACTTTAGGTGCAACTGTTATTGAAAAACATTTTATACTAGATAAATCAATTGGTGGTGCGGATGCACATTTTTCATTAGATGAAAAGGAGTTTACTGAAATGGTTAAAGCTGTTCGTATAACTGAACAAATGATGGGTAAGGTTGATTACGAAATGACAGAAAAGAAGAAGAAAAGTCGTCAATTCTCAAGATCTTTATTTATTGTAGAGGATGTAAAATCTGGAGATAAGATTACCAAAGAAAATGTAAGAAGTATTCGTCCTGGATTTGGAATACATCCCAAATATTTTACGAAAATAATTGGAAACAAATTTAATAGTGATTTTCAGAGAGGAACTCCTATGTCTTTAGATTTTATATCAAATTATAATTAATGACAGTTAAAACAATTGATGATTTATGGTTTATTTTGAATGAAAGGTTAGTTAATTCAAAAAAATCAAATAAAAAAACTGTACTTTTTTTAACTGGAGGTAATTCCATTCAAAAACTTTATAAATCAGATAAATGGCTTAAAATTTTCAATTCTTTTAATAAAATTTGTTTTGCTGATGAGCGCATGGTATTTGAAAGTGATCCAGATAGTAATCTCGGAAATTTTTTAAGAATAACAAATGTAGATTCAGGTAAAGTCCAAAGAATATTAGATAAAAATGGGACTATGCTGGAAAATTATCCTGAAATTATAACCCATTATTTAAAATCAGAAAATTATAACTGTTATGCCATTTCTGGTTTTGGATTAGATGGTCATTTTTGGAGTTTATTCACACAAAATGATTTGATTAAAAATGATATAGTTCTACAAACTAAAAGTACTAATCACTCTCATGAAAGAATAACACTTGGGGTAAAAGCCTATGAACTATTGGATGCTAATTATTTTTTTGCATCCAAAGAAAAATTAGCAAAATATAATTCTGAGCCAAAAGAACCAGTAAAATCATATATGAATAAAATATTTACACTATAATTATGAATAAATTAGCTATGTACTCAAACAATTACTTAAAAAGTTTTACAAAGGGTCTAGAAGATTCTAAATTTTCTATCCTTTCAAAGGATATCGCATCCGAAGAATTTTTAACTGACATAAATGAAAAGATTTCCATTTGCAGTAAAAACAACGGGAGGCTATTTTTTATTGGGAATGGTGCTAGTGCTGCGTTTTCAAATCATATGGCTTTAGATTGGAGTAAAAATGGTGATATTCCAGCATTTTCATTAAGTGACAGTGCCCTGATGACAGCTTTAGGTAATGATTATGAATACAAATTGATTTTTGTCAAATTCCTTGAAATTTATAACTTTAATAAAAATGATTTTTTAATAACCACTAGTTCTAGTGGGAATAGTCCTAATATTATTGAAGCTATTCTTTATGCAAAAAATTTAAGCTCTAATATTTTAGCGTTCTCTGGACTAAAACCTCATAATAAATCGTTGTTAAATACTGTTTACTCAATTTACACTCCGTTTAAAACTTATGGAATGGTTGAGTGTGCACATCAATATTTCCACCATTTAATTTTAGATAGATATATGAATATTTTTGAATGGAATCGACAAGATTATCAAAATATGGATATTAATAATTTTAAATTATAGGAAGTATGATTAAATGTGGAGTTATAGGCTTAGGAAAAATTGGGAAAGTTAGAATCAAAGCCATTGAAAAAAACAATGATTTTCTATTATGTAAAATTCATGATCCAAATATATTCATAGAAAAAAAAAGGGAATTACACACCGAATCTATTGATGAAATGTTCGAAAGTGATTTGGATGTACTCTTTATTTGTGCATTCAATAATGTAGCAGCTGAATATTCAATTAAAGCAATAAATAAAGGTATTCATGTTTTTTGTGAAAAGCCACCTGCACGAACAATTAAGGAATTAAACTTGGTAAATGCAGCTTTAGCAAAACATCCAAATGTCCTACTTAAATATGGTTTTAACCATAGATCTCACTACTCTGTTATAGAAGCGAAAAAAATAATTGATAGTGGGAAACTAGGTAAACTATTATGGATAAGAGGGGTTTATGGTAAAGCTGGTAGTTTAGATTATCACAAAAACTGGAGGAATTATAAAAAGATATCTGGTGGAGGAATTCTTATAGATCAAGGCATACATATGATTGATTTAATGTTTCATTTATCAGGGCAAAAATTTAATGTTCAACACAGTTTAGTTTCAACTCTTTTTTGGGATATTGAGTCAGAAGATAATGTTTTTGCGTTACTTAAGTCTGAAGGTAATGTTATCGCATCTATGCACTCTTCTGCAACTCAATGGCGACATAAATTCTTACTAGAAATGTGTTTTGAAAATGGATATATAAATCTTGATGGAATACTTTCAGGTACTAGAAGTTACGCACCTGAAACAATTAAATACGGTAAACGTGAATTTGAAGATATAACTCATGCGATGGGAAAACCGCAAGAGACTGTTGTATGGTTTGAAAATGATGATAGTTGGGAAATAGAAGTAAATGATTTTGCAGATGCAATAATTTCAAAAACTAAAATTAAATCGGGCACGATCACTGATGCAATGAACGCTTTACAATGTGTTGAAGATATATATAACTATGGAAAATAAATTAAAAGGGAAAAAAGTATTTGTTACAACTGTTGCCTTTTCTGGAAACAAATATCTTCGTGAAAAATTAATTAGTACTGGAGCAATTGTTAAATTTAATGATACAGGAGGGCGTTTAATTCCTGAAGAATTATTACATGGTCTAAATTCTTCGGACTATGCAATAATTGGATTGGATAAGATCAATACATCCAATATAGCAAATATTAGTAATAATCTAAAGGCAATTTCAAAATATGGAGTTGGCCTGGATAATATTGATATAGATTCATGTGAAGAAAAAAAAATAAAGATACTTTACAGTAAAGGTGTAAATAAAAGATCTGTATCCGAACTCACTATTGGTTCAGCTCTTATGTTACTTAGGAACATCTACTTCACTTCAAATGAACTTAAAAACGGAAATTGGGTTAAGAAAGGTGGTGTAGAACTTAGCGGTAAAAAATTTGGAATTATTGGCTTAGGTAATATTGGTAAGGACCTAGTAAATTTACTTCAACCATTTGGTTGTGATATATACATAAATGATATAGACCCAGATCAGGAATTTATTGCTAATAATAATCTTATATTTAGTTCAAAAAATGAGATTTATACTAATTGCGATATAATATCTCTACATGTTCCTTTAACAAAAAAAACTTCTAATATGATAACTAAATCTGAATTATCTATTATGAAGTCATCGGGAATTATTATCAATACAGCCAGAGGTGAATTAATTAATTTAGATGACTTAGAGTATTTCTTGATTAACAAAAAAATAGGAGGAGCCGCTTTAGATGTATATGATGAAGAACCACCAACTCGCACGGAGTTGTTATCTTTGCCTAATTTGGTTAACACACCACACATAGGAGGTAATTCAAAAGAAGCAGTTATAGCAATGGGAATATCTGCTATCAATAATCTAATTAATTTTAATAAAAATTAACATGAATACTCCTAAAAAAAATGTACTAATTACTGGAGGATCCAAAGGAATTGGCAGGTCAATTGTAGAGGAATTTTTACAAAAAAACTATAATGTTTATTCAGTAAGTAGATCAAGCCCTGATCTTAATCACATCAATTTTCATCCTATAATCGGAGACCTTCTAGATTCTTTATTCGTTCAAGAGTTATCGAAAAAAATAGAAAATTTGAATATAGATATTCTCGTAAACAATGCAGGAATAAATATCGTCAATAACTTTCACGAAATTAGTGATTTTGAAAAAAATCAAATTTTAACTTTAAATCTGCAGGTCCCTATTTCTCTTTGCCAAGCTGTTTTAAGAAACATGATTACTCAGGAGTATGGTAGAATTATTAATATTAGTTCAATATGGGGGAATGTATCAAGACCAAAGCGAGTAATATATGGCGTTAGTAAAGCTGGCTTAAATGGATTATCCAAATCTATTGCTGCTGAATATGGCAATAAAAATATTTTAGCAAATTCAGTCAGTCCTGGATTTACGCAAACAGAATTAACAAAAAAAACAAATACACAAAAAGAGATTGAAGAAATTGCAGAGAAAATTCCTCTCAAAAGGTTGGCTTCTCCTCACGAAATTGCTAAAACAGTAGAGTTTTTAGCTTCCGAAAATAATACATACATAACAGGTCAAAATATAATAGTAGATGGAGGGTTCACAAGCATATAATTTTGTTGTAAAATCACAAATTCATGATTATTCAGTTGAATTTATAGATGACTTAGAGATAAAACTTAAAGATGAATTGATAGAAGGTGATTTTATAATTGTAGATAATAAAATTATTAACCTTTACAACAATCTAATATCTAAAACTTTAGTTAAGCATAACTATATTGGTATTGATTCTAGTGAACCTCAAAAAAGTTATCAAGAAATTACACCAATTATTGAAAATTTAATCGAACAAGGGTTTAAAAAAAATCACAGACTAGTAGCTATAGGTGGTGGAATTACTCAAGATGTTACAGCTTTTATAGCTTCGATAATGTACAGAGGCGTAGACTGGTTTTTTTTTCCAACTTCACTTTTGGCTCAAGGTGATAGCTGTATTGGTAGTAAAACTTCAATAAATTTCGGAAGGTTTAAAAATCAATTAGGAGGCTTTTATCCACCTAATAAAATTTTTATATTTCCTGAATTTTTAAACACTCTGTCTCTGGCTGAAATTAAATCAGGTATGGGTGAAATGCTTCATTATTTTATTGTTTCAGGAAAATCTGATTTTGATTTTTATAAGAATAACTACAAACAAGCTTTTAATGATAAAAATATTTTAGCCAAAATTATTTTGAGAAGTTTAAAAATTAAAAAAAGATATATTGAAAAAGATGAATACGATCAAAATATAAGACAAGTATTTAATTATGGACACTCTTTTGGTCATGCTATAGAATCTTTAACAAATTATAAAATTCCACATGGGGTAGCAGTGAGTTTCGGAATGGATATTGCCAATTTTATTTCAGTAAAAATGAGATTTATTAATAAGGAAATTAGGCAAGAAATAAGAGAAGTTACAGAATACATTTGGGAAGGTTACTCAATAAAAAATATTGAAATAGAATCTTTTAAACATGCCTTAAGTAAGGATAAAAAAAATGTAGGAACAAAGTTAGGCTTAATACTAAACAGAGGTTACGGAAAAATTTTTAAAAATATTATGGATGCTGATGATAATTTTACATTATGGCTAAAAGAATATTTCGATAATGAAATATAGTATCGGAATGACTAATAAAATAAAAAAATAAGTATGTTTTTTAATTCATTGGATTTTGCAATATTTCTTAAAATTGTCTTCGTAAGAGCGTTTAAACGTTTTTTTGAAGTTGATACAATTCTTAATAAAAATAAAAGCTAAAAATTTTAAAATGATAATTGATACTATAAAAAATATTGAAATATATAAAGAGCTGTCTTCAGATATTTATTCAGGATTAAAATTTATTGCAAATTCTACTCCAGATATTAAACTAGGCACACATAGAGTAAATAATAATGTAATAGCAATCGTTTCGGAATACGAAACTATAGAGAATTTTGAAAGGGGGTATGAAGCACATAAGCATGTTATTGATATTCAATACCCTATAATTGGTATGGAACGTGTAAAGTGGTCTCCAATTGATAATATGAAAGTTAATATACCTTATGATATAGAAAAAGATAGAACTTTTTTTATGAATTCATCACCTCAAGGCACACATATTGATATCGGAAATGGTGTGTTTGCAATTATGTTTCCCGAGGACGGCCATAGTCCTCAGCACTACATTACTCAGCCAGAATTAATAAAAAAAATAACTATTAAAGTCTCTATTTAGAGATATTAATCAATAAAAAATATGAAAGACTTAGGGAGGATTATTTTACACATTCCTGCGAGAGAAGGAAGTAAGAGAGTTCCACGAAAGAACATGCGTATAATGAATGATAAACCAATGATTGCATATGCAGTTGAAGCTTCTATTCAATCTAATATTACCTCAGACTTATATATCAATACAGATTCTTCTGAAATCATTTCATTCATAAGAGAAGCTTACCCTAATTTTAAAATATATAATAGAGCTAAAAATTTAGCTAGTGATAAAGCATCTAGTGAAGATTTTAATCTAGATATTATAAAAAATTTAAAACCAGATACCCTAGTTATGATTAATCCGGTTTGTCCTTTAATTGAATCTTCGGATATTAAGAACGCACTTGATTGTTATGCAGCCTCTGAATGTGATACGTTAATTACTTCAAATAGTACGCGCATGCAAACTTTTTGTGAAGGAGAGCCAATTAATATTAATGTTAATGAACAGTTAGCTCCTAGCCAATCTAATAAATTAATAACAACTTTAAACTGGGCTGTAACTATATGGGATGCGAAATTATTTAAATCTAGAATGACCAATGATGGATTTGCATCATTAGGTAAAAAACGCGTATTATTTGATATCAATCAAATCAATAGCTTTAAGGTTAGTGAGGAAAAAGATTTTTTATTTATAGAAAAGCTTATTCAAAGTAGATTTTCATAATTATTTTCTTATAAATTTTAAATGTTAAAAGATAAAACAACTCTTATTATAATTAGGTCTGAAGGAGATTTTGAAAGAGCAATTTCAATTGGACGTGAAGCGAAGAATAAATTTAATGTTTCTTTTATTTTTGTTGGCGACGCTTCCCCTTTTTTTAAAGATGGTATCCAAAATGGATTTCAAAAAAAATTATTTATTAAAAATGGATTTCAAATTCACGATTTTTCAGATTTTGATTTAATTGGAAGGGGACTTAAAAAGCTTTCAGGTGGAAAGAGAAGTACTATTAAAGATTCTAATAAAAGTGTTAAAAGTTTCTTTCAATTTATTTTTTTTAAGTTTTTTTTAAAATATATTTCTAAAAGAGAAGATCTAATTATAGATAATATTTATTCTAGAATAATGCCTTCATTTTTGTTCACTGATCAATCTATGACAACGAGTACTTATTTACCTGAAAAAATTAGACAAAAAGCAATAGCATCAAATATACCAGTATATATATATACACATGGAGCAGCAGGTGGATTGCATAGCGAGTTTTCTGAACCTGTTTTTCAGGAGTATCCTGGTTGTATTGTTTTGGCTTGTAGTGAAAATGAAACAAACCCAAGTTTTACAAATAGAATAATATTAGGGGATATGAGCTCTAGTTTTCCTTATGTTCATTACTTAAATGAACAAAATTTTGATGAAATCGAATTTGGAAATGATAAAAAACATAGAGTTGCTTTTTTTATCGGGGGTGTAATGCAAGCATTTACAAGTACAAATGCTTGGTCAGTTCAAGAAGAGATAATAATTAGTTTATCGGAACGAGATGATGTTGCTATGATTTTAAAGCTGCACCCAAGAGAAGCTAAATTCATGGATTTACGTATGCTTAAAAAATTTGAAAACTTGAAAATAGTAAGTGGTGAAACTGATAGATCTAGAGTCACAAAATGGTCTAATACAGTAATATGTAATGATCATACATCTGTTGTATTCGAGCCCATGATTCTAGGAAAAAAAGTAGTAGCCATTGAAGGGAAACATATTCCAAAATACAGTAACAAGCACAGTCCATTAATCAATTCAAGCGTAAATTTTATTTCAAATTTTTCACAATTCGACCTTGAATCATTGTCAAATTCAAATCCAATTGATGAAGTCACAAATCAAATTGCTTGGGGAGGGAATGGTCCAGTAGATTTATCAAATATTTTTTTTACTAACTATTTAGGTAAATCAATAATTTTAAATAAACTCTAAATTATGAATAAAAGAATAAACGTAACTAAATCTTTTATACCTCCTTTAGAAGAGTATACAAGTTATATTAAAAAAGCATGGAATAATGAATGGTTAACAAATAACGGAGAACTTTATAGAGAGCTTACAGAAAAACTTAAAGAATTTTTAGCAGTAGACCACTTAATACCTATGACTAACGGAACTCTTCCTATCAATATTGCTTTAAATGCATTTGGAAATAAGGGAGAAATTATTACAACTCCTTTTTCCTATGTAGCCACAACTGCAAGTATTGTTTGGGAAAATTGTACTCCAGTTTTTGTAGATATCAACCCGATCTATTTAACTATTGACGAAACGAAAATAGAAGAAGCTATTACAAATAAAACAACTGCTATTTTGGCAACCCACGTCTTTGGAAATCCCTGTGAAGTTGATGTAATAAATAAAATAGCTAAAAAATATAACTTAAAAGTTATTTACGATGGTGCACATTGTTTTGGGGTTAAGTATAAAAATAAGTCTATATTTTCTTATGGAGATGTAAGTACTTGTAGTTTTCATGCAACCAAATTATTTCATACAGCAGAAGGCGGAGTTGCTATATGTAAAGATGAGAAAATATATCATGAAATATTTTACAGACATAATTTTGGACATAATGGTCCTTTAGATTTTCATGGATTGGGAATTAATGCAAAAATGAGTGAATTACAAGCTGCTATGGGGCTTTCTTTATTCCCTTATATTGATCATATAATTTCAGAGCGAAAAAAAGTTTGTGATACATACAGCAAAACGTTAAATTTTAAAAATTTTAGGCCATTACAACTAAGAGAGTTTACAGATTGGAATTATTCTTATTATCCCGTAATTTTTGATTCTGAAGAAATTTTACTAGAAATAGAAAAGAAATTAAATAAAGCAAACATATATCCTCGAAGATATTTTTACCCCAGTTTAGAAAAGTTACCATATATAAACGAAAATAACTGCTCAATTTCTGAAGACATCTCTAGTAGAATTATGTGTTTGCCATTATATGTTGGTTTAGAAAAAGGTGAGTTAAACTTAATAATGAAATTGATAAATGAAAAAATACGAAAAAGTTCTGATTATAACAGATAATCATAGTATTACGGAAAGATTTGTTAGAGAAGTAATTCCCGTAATTACTAGAGATATAAATTTCGAGTTTGCTTGTAGTCCTTTTAGTAATATTGAACAAGTTGATAGTTTTAAATTTAGGAAGATTGATTTGCGAGAAGAGATAGTCTTAGATAAATTAATAAAAACAAAAGATTTAATTATTTCTATCCATTGTAAGCAACTGTTTCCTGCTAAATTAATAGAAAAGATTAATTGCATAAATGTTCACCCAGGGTACAATCCAGTTAATAGGGGTTGGTACCCTCAAGTTTTTGCAATAATTAATGATTTCGATATTGGTGCTACTATCCACGAAATTGATGATAAATTAGATAACGGAAATATTATTTGTAGGTCAAAAGTTCAAAAATACATTTACGATACATCAGACACTTTATATAATAGAGTAGTGGAAGAAGAAATTAAAATTTTAATTGAGAATATTAATTCTATCGTAAACAACACTTATAAAACTTTTAAACCAGAAGATCAAGGAAATTTGTATTTGAAAAAAGATTTTAATGATTTATGCTATATTGACATGGAGCAAAAAGGAACTTTTAGGGAGTTTTATGACCGTTTAAGAGCATTGTCTCATTCTCCTTTTCAAAATGGATATTTTTTAGATCAAAATAATGAAAAAATCTTTATGAACATTGAAATAACGAAGAGTCACAATTAATTAATAAATATTTTGTTTATGAAAAATAAGGAACCAAAAATATGTGTAATTTTGTTAACTCATAATGATAGTAAAAGAGCAATTGAAGTTGTTACCCAATTAAAAAATCAAACATTTAACGAATTTAGCATTTTAGTTATAGATGACAATTCAAGTTACCAAGAACTACAATTATTAGAAACCATAAAATTTGATAATGTTCAAATCCATTCTTTACCTTCACCGTATAAATTTGGATTTGATTTTAAGTGGAATATTGCTTTGAAGTTGGCTTTTTCTATGAACCCTAAGTACATTTATTATATTCATACAGATATGAAAATTAATGATGTTCAATTGTTAGAATGTTTATATAATGAAATGGAAAACGAACCTAAATTAGGAGGTGTAGGTCCAACAATTTATAATAAAGATAGTATTAAAACATGGGGTGATGGTATAATTAAAATTAGAATGGGGAAAAAGTATATTTTAAATGAAACTTTTATGATTAGGACAAAATGTTATAAGCAAATGGGGTTAATTCCAGAAAAGCTTGTTTATTATGGAAATGAATTTTTTACTTTTAATTGGTTGAGAGACAATGATTATTTAGTTAAGGTAATGGACAATGTTAGTGTCACTCATTTTGCTGGAACAGGTGTATCTATATCCTTTCAAAATGAAAAAGATTATTATCGTCCCAGAACTTCTATTCTAATAATGAAATTATTCTGTAAGGAAGATAGTTTAATACAAAAGATGAGGTATTTTAATAACGAAATAAATGAACCTAAAATTAAAATTAAAAAAAATCTTAGAAAATATAAATTTTTAAAAGTTTTCAAAACTTTATTTTTTTTATTTGCAGGAACATTAGCTGGACTTTTTATTCAAATTAAACTTAACTCTCCAATAAAATCTGATTCTTATTAAAAGAAATCAAAATATTAATAATAAATGTCAGATAACCTAAAAAAAGACACTTTACATGCCCTGTTTTGGAGCTTTATAGAGCGTTTTGGTAATCAAGCTATACAATTCATGTTTTCTATTATTATGGCAAGGTTATTAATGCCAGAAGAATTTGGGTTAATTGCTATGTTGTCTATTTTTGTAGCCATGGGTAATACATTTGTAAACAGTGGTTTCGGGCAAGCACTTATTCAAAAGCAAGATTCAAATCACATTGATGAATGTTCAATTTTTTATTTTAACATTTTAGTAGCTTTATTTGCAACTATTATTTTATTTTTTTGTGCACCTTTGATAGCTGATTTTTATGACCAACCTGAGTTAGCTCCCATGAGTCGGGTTCTTTCATTAATTTTTATTTTTAATGCACTAGGGTTAGTACAAAGAACATTATTAAATAAAAAACTTGATTTTAAGACACAACTTAAGGTTAGTTTATCAGCTTCATTAATTTCAGGTATTATTAGTATTGCATTGGCATTTAATGGGTTTGGTGTTTGGAGTTTGATTGCTTTATATTTGTGTAATGATTTTTTTAATACAGCATTCTTGTGGTTTTTTAGTTCATGGCGTCCATCATTAATATTTAGCATGATTTCTTTAAAATCTATGTTTTCTTTTGGATCAAAACTATTCATAGTTTCTTTGACAAATTCAGTATTTGTCAACCTACATAAGTTAATTATTGGTAAGTTTTTTAGTCCATCTGCTTTAGGGTTTTATTCCAGAGCTGATTCACTGTATAAATATCCCGTTGTTATAATAAATAGTGTAGTTAGTCAGGTTTCTTTTCCAGTCTTTTCTAAAATTCAAGATGATAAACAACGATTAAAAAACCTTATTAGAAAGTCATTAAAAACAATAACATTTATTACGTTCCCTTTAATGATTGGATTTATTGTAGTAGCGCATCCTTTAATTGAAATATTACTCACAAAAAAATGGCTACCAAGTGTTTTTTATTTGCAATTGCTTTGTATAATAGGAATGTTATATCCCATATTAGCAATTAATTTGAATGCTTTGAATGCTCAAGGAAGATCTGACCTTTATTTGAAAATAGATATAATTAACAAAATATTAATTTTAATAACAATTACAATAACATATCGGTTTGGGGTTACCGCAATGATTATTGGTCAGATCGTAAATTCTTTAATTTCATATTATTTATATTCTTTTTATACTAGTAAATTATTAGGACTTACAATTATTACTCAAATTAAAGATATGTTCCCAGCCTTTTCTATTTCAATAGTAATGGGTTTTTTAATTTATTGTGTTAAATATTTATCAATAAACAATCAATTACTTTTATTAATAACACAAATAACTTTAGGAGGATTAATATACATTAGTTTGTGTTTTATTTTTAAAATATCAGCATTTATGGAAATTATTATCATGATCAAAGGTTTTATAATTTCTAAAAAATTAAATAAAATATAGCTTATGTCTAAAGTACTTTGGATAATGAATAAATATGTAGGAAGTGATAAATCTGAAGAGTTTTATCCTCATTTCTTATCTAACACTCAGAAGCAGTTAGAAAAGGAAGGACATGAACTTTGTTTTGTTTTATTCTCTGATTTGCTTGAAAGTAATGAAATGATAAAGAATAAATTTGTTTATAAGGATCAAGAACTATTAAGTAAAAAAAAGAATGACTTAGATATTGAGGCGGTTAGAATTGAAAAAGAGTATGAGTTTACATTTAAGCAGGCATATTTTTCTGATATTATTCAAGTTTATAAAGGTCAAAATAATAGAAAAATAACAGTTCCAGAAAAATATTTTAAAGATTTGTCTTTTTTAGTCCCTAGATTTTTATTTCTTGAAGAACTAATTATGTCACACGATTTTGATGTTATTTTTAGTGATACTTCCCCTGAAGTAGAAATGGAGTTTGGTAGAGTAATAGGCAATAAATTAAAAAAAATTGTTTTGAAATCTGGAGAAGGAACCGCCTTAGGAAAAACAATTATTCGTAGGTCTATGGGTTTTGGAAAAGATCAATTAGTAGAGCCTGACATGAATAAATTTAGTCTAAACGAAGCTGCATCATTTTGCGAGGACTTCAAAAAATATAAAAAATCACCTTACTCAAGACCACAAAAAAATATTTCTAATATACCCTTTTGGATTAAAATTCTAAAAAAAATAAAAACAAAAAATTTTTTATCTCTTGTTTTTTGGCCATTGTTTTTTTTAAGACGAAATTTAATGTCATTATATTTTTTTGCTGAAAGAACTGTCCTTAAACCCATGATTTATGATAAATATGACCCAAATTCCTCATATTTATTTATTGGCTTTCATTTAAATCAGGAATCTACAATGGTTCTTAGAGCGCAGCCATATACAAATCAAACTGTGCTGGTAGAAATGCTAAGCAGAACTCTTCCTTATAATCATATTTTATATGTTAGAGCACACCCTCATTGGCCTAATAGATATTCTTATAAGTATCTTTCAAAATTGAAAGAATTTCCAAATGTCAGACTCCTTTCAACCAAACCATCTATTCATGATATAATTAAAAATTCCAAGGGTATCATAACTTACAATGCTACCACTGGTATAGAGTCCCTAATTTATGGTAAACCTGTTTTATCATTTGCCTCCAATATTTATAAAGATCACCCTGCAGTTGATTACTGTGAAGATCTTTTTCAATTGGGCTCAAAACTTTCTCAGCTTGTGAATAGAAATGTTAAAAACAGTGATACAATTTCTTATATTTCCAAAATAAATAGAATTAGTATTGATTTCTTACTAGGTTCTAGCTTATTCCTTTCAGAACAGGATTCAATTGATAAAGCTATAATTTTTTCTGAGTTTTTAAATAAGTCTATCCTTTGGTGTAATATTAATAATTGTTACCCTAATTCTCGAAATTTCATTAAATGAAAATATTAATTGTTAATACTTACGATATACAAGGTGGTGCAGCAAGAGCTGCTTACAGATTACACAACTCTTTACTTAATAAAGGTGTTAATAGTAAAATGTTGGTTCAGAGCAAGAAAACTGGTGACTCTACAGTTTTTTGCCCAAGTTCTAAAATGCAAAAAATAGCTGTAAAAATACGTTCAAGTATTGATCAACTACCGGTGAAATTTTATGATGAGCGTACAGAAACTCTTTTTAGTCCTTCAATTGTTCCAAGCTCAAATATTATTAAAAGAATTAATGAGATAAATCCAGATATTGTTCATTTGCATTGGATAAATGCTGGAATGATTAGAATTGAGGATTTATCTAAAATAAATTCTCCTATAGTATGGTCTTTACATGATATGTACCCTTTTACTGGTGGTTGTCATTATGATGATAACTGTGGTAGATTTAAAAATAACTGTGGTAACTGTAAAGTTCTTAAAAGTAAAAACAATAATGATATTAGCAGAAAGATATGGAAACGAAAAAGAAAAGTATTAGATAATATTTCAAATTTAACTATAATTGGTTTAAGTCGATGGATGGAAAATCAGGCTAAAAAGAGTAGCTTATTTCATAGCCTAAATGTGATTAATTTACCTAATGGAATTGATACAAATGTTTTTAAACCCCATTCCAAAGACTTTTCTAGAAATCTTTGGAATTTACCGAAAGATAAAAAGCTCATCCTTTTTGGGGCTATGGATGCAACTTCAGACCCTCGTAAGGGATATAACGAATTGTTAGAATCATTAAATATGTTGAATATAAATGATACAGAGATTATTATTTTTGGCAATAGTAAAATAAATATTTCTCAAAATATTCGATTCAAAACACATTATCTTGGAAATTTAATTGATGATATCAGTTTAGTTTCTTTATACTGTTCAGTAGATGTTATGGTAGTTCCTTCTCTTCAAGAAAATTTATCAAATGTAATAATGGAGAGTTTATCTTGCGGAACTCCTGTCGTTGGATTTGATATTGGCGGAAACAGTGATATGATTGAACATAAGAAAAATGGATATCTTGCAAACCCATTAGATTCATCAGATCTTGCTAGAGGAATTGAATGGATACTAAATTTTGAAAATTATGATAATTTATTGAACTATTCCAGAAAAAAAATTTTAAATGAGTTTGATGATTCTTTAGTTTCTGAAAACTACTTGAATCTATATAAACAAGTACTTAAAAATTTTAACAAGTAAAATTTTATTATAAAAACTAAATGTGTACTTTTTCAATAATTATTCCAACATATAACGTAGAGAATCTCATTGAGAAATCTTTAACTTCTATTATTACTCAAAAGTATAAGAATTTTGAAATCATTATAATAGATTCTTTGTCAAGTGATAAAACGCTTCAAATTATTAATTCTTACAAGAAACTATACTCTAACTATAAATGGATCATTATCAGTGAAAAAGATAAAGGGATATATGACGCAATGAACAAAGGCATAAAATTAGCAACAGGAAAGTTTATGTTTTTTTTAGGGGCGGATGATGTTTTTTATAACAACAACGTTCTTTCTAGCATTTCTCAGGAAATTAAAATTAATAAAAATATAGATATCTTTTATGGCAATATTATTCGAGTTAATATAAATAATTCAGTTGAATCAAAGTTAGTCACTCCCTACATTTTAAATAAAAATGTAATTTTCAATAAAATTCAAGTTTTTATAAATTTAGGCATATGTCATCAATCAATTTTTGCTAAAAAAGAAACGCTTGAAAATGGTTTTTCAAATGATTATAAATTAGCTAGTGATTTTAATTGGATTCTTGAATCAATATCTAAAAAAAGAAAATTTAAATATACAGATAATACAATAGCAAAGTATAATATTAATGGTGCAAGTTCTGAAATTAAAACACTTTTTTACGAACTAAAACAAATTTTCAAAAAACATTATGGTTCATTTTTTGCAGTTATTTTTTCAATCTTAAGAAAGAAAAGATGGTTAAAAAGTTAAATTTTAGCAATTTTATAGTTTTTTACTTAATTATAAGTACTGGTGCTTTAAGTCTTGGGAAAAACGAGTCTTTAATAGTAGGATTATTTACTGTTTTTCTATTTGCTAATTATATAATAAAAAAGAAAAAAATAATATTTACTCGTAAAAGTTTAATAATATTATTATTTACATTTTTTTGTATTTTATTTTCAACATTAATCAATATAGCTTCGTTCGAAGGTGGTGCTACAAACTTTATTCTTGGCTTTTCACTAAAAATAATTAATGCCATTTTAGTTATCAACTTATTAAGTTTTGACACATTTATTATAAAGTATATAAAACAAATATTTGTTTTATCTTCATTTTCTTTGTTTTTTTATTTTACACTTCTAGTTTATCCAGGACTTATTAATTTTTTACCGAAGTTACCAAGCACTGATCCCTATCAATATAATTTTTTAATATATGTTTATGAAACACCTAGGTTCAGTGTTTTTCCAAGAAATATGTCAATATTTTATGAACCTGGCGTTTTTCAGGGATTGATAGTGATAGCTGTTTTATTTTTAAAATTCCTCAATATTAATACAAAAAAACTTTATAAATATTATTTTGTTTTTTTAATATCATTATTGACTACATTTTCTACAACAGCCTATATTTGCATCATAGGTATAATTTTAATAACATTAAAAGAATTTAAAAATTCTAAATTAATTTATGTTGTATTAATTATATTAATGAGTTTTTCCTTTTCATTAGGTTTATTCAATATTGTATTACAAAATAAACTTCAAGACCCTACGAGTAATATCTCAAGTTTGAGAAGATTGACTGATGTGCAAATCGAAACAAAAATGTTTTTAGAAAAGCCGTTTTTTGGATATGGATATGATTATTTTACTGTAAAAAAACAAGAATTAGACAAATCAGATTCTGTTGAAGTTTGGACAGGTTCAACAAATTCGATAACATATCATTTAGCATTATTTGGTATTTTGTTTATGACACCCATTTTTGTAGGGTATTATATTTTAATTAAACAAATTGACAAAGGTTTTGTTAATCAAATAATTCTTTATTTTATAATAATTATTGTTCTTATGGGTGAAACATTTCTTCAAAAGATGCTTTTTCTTGTTCTGTGTTATTATCCATTTGGATTGTTAAACCAAAGAAAAAAGAGTATAAACTAACTTTGTGAATATTACATTTGATTTTTTATTTAAAATTTAAATTTGAAAAAAATACTATACATATCAGCTTTTCCACCGAATAAAAACACAGCAGGTCAAAATTTTTCTAGACAATTAATTTCTAAGTTATCAAAAAAATCACAATTAGATTTAATTTATTTTTCATACAATAATCATGAACCTGATAATAAAATAAAGGTTAATAAAATTAAAAGAATAAATAATAATTTATTTACTAAACTCCTAAATGCTATATTATTTCCAGTTTTTCATCCCTTCTTCACTGGTAGATTTAACTGGTTTCTTCTTTATGAATTAATTGTAAATAGAAATAACTACGATCTAGTATTTTTTGATTTTTCTCAGATTCATTTGTATTCTTATTTTATAAAACATTCACAAAAGGTACTGCTTTGTCATGATATTATCCAACAAAAATTTTCTCGATCAAACGGAAAATTTGAGTCTTTAATAGTAAGTTTTTCTGAAAAACATATATTAAAAAGAGCCAAAAACATTTTTACGTTCAGTAAAAAAGATTCAAATTTGTTAAATAAATTGTACGATGTAAAAGCAGAAAATATAAATTTTTTTTTAGATAAAGCAATATTAGATATTAAACATGTAGATTTTAAAGTTGAAAACTTTTTTATTATGTATGGAGCTTGGAATAGAAAAGAGAATTATGAAGGTTTAGATTGGTTTATTCAGAATGTATTGCCATATATCAGTGATATTCATATAAAAATTATAGGTCCTAAAATGCCTACTAGTTTAATAAATAAAATTAATAATCTTAAATCTATTAATTATATTGGATTTGTTGATAACCCTTATACTGTTATTTCAAAGGCAAAAGCACTAATAGCGCCAGTATTTTCAGGAGCGGGTGTTAAAGTAAAAGTAGTTGAAGCACTATCATTGGGTGTAGAGGTAATTGGAACTGAAATAGCATTTGAAGGTATTGAATACTATAACAAGAACCTTGAATGTAATACAGATAAGGATTTTATTTTTTGTTTAAATCAATTTAAAAAAAATCAAATAAATACAAAGACTAGGAAAGATAAAAAAATTTTTTTT
>Ga0209532_1001132_pt1 | contig 21549 bp, 19 predicted proteins | sample COG_02_FD_184746 | JGI IMG/M metagenome (GOLD analysis project Ga0209532, IMG submission 184746) | Pelagic Microbial community sample from North Sea - COGITO 998_met_02 (SPAdes) (version 2) | ecosystem: Environmental > Aquatic > Marine > Neritic zone/Coastal water | place: Helgoland, sampling... | reverse complement strand
TGGCACCTACATTCCCATTGCGGACGAAAATGCGATGTCCTTGGAACGAAGCCCGTTTAGAACAGTTGGAACACTGAAAGAGTATATCAATACGCTTACATAATGGAATTCAATTAACTAGCGTTCTACAATGGAAAGAATCATTCTAATTACGGGTACTAGTAAAGGTGTTGGCCGTTATCTCAGTGAATACTATTTGGCTAAAGGTGACTATGTCATTGGCTGTAGCAGGTCTAAATCTGATTTATCACATCCAAACTATACTCATTTGGTAAAGGATATTTCAAATGAGGATGAAATTTTAGACATTTTCAGGTTTATTAGAAAAACTTTTAAAAACATAGATATTCTAATAAACAATGCGGCTATAAACCCGCGAATTACGGTCGCAGGATTGTTGTCGAAAAATACGATTAGTGAGGTGTACAATGTAAATGTTTTTGCACCTATGATTTTTTGTCGGGAGGCAATAAAGCTTATGAGTAGAAGAAAAAAAGGCCGCATTATCAACATAAGCTCTATGGCTGTTAAGCACGAAGTTGCCGGCGAATCTTTATATACTTCGTCGAAGGCTGCTTTGACCTCATACACTAGGGTAATTTCTCAGGAAATTTCTAAGTTTGGAATTACGGCTAATGTACTTGCACCTTCCGCTTTGTACACGGATTTATCTGCTAACATTAATTCCGAGGCTCTTATTGAAGTTCTTTCTAGAAATGCTATAAAGTCTTACGGACAAATGAATGATGTCAGTAATTCTATTGATTTTTTGATTGAGGACGACTCTGGCTCTGTGACTGGTCAAGTATTATATTTAGGGGGAGTTTGATGTTTGAGATTAAAGTAGAGACAGTTGGTCAGTGGAGCAATAATGTTTATTATTTAATAAGTGAGAAGAACGTTTGGATAGTTGATCCTGGAGATGAATGCGAGAAAATATCTTCTGTTATCGATGACTTTGGATACAAAGTCTCAGGTATTTTACTGACACATGGTCATTTTGATCATATTTCTTCTGCAGAAAAACTTAGAGTGAAATATAACACCAATGTTTGGATTCATTCAAAGGACATAAAAGTCGCTCGACAGGCTAATCTCTTGAGAAAACTTGCTAATGGGAGCGGTCTGCAAGATTCGCTCAAGAAAGTCGAATTGTTAGACGACCGTAGCAAATTTCAGAGTAGCAACGTTGAGATTTATCATACTCCAGGACATACGCCAGGTAGTGTCTGCATTGAGTTTGGACAAAACCTTATAGTTGGTGATCTTCTTTTTTGGGGTAATTTGGGTAGAACAGATCTGCCAGGAGGTAGCTTAGATGAGTTGCATTCGTCGATAAAATATATTCTTTCGAATTTTAGTGGTTTTATGATTTGGCCTGGACATGGAGCTCCCTTCATCTTGAATGCCGAAATGAAAGAACAAATAATAGATCAAGTTTATGGGAATAAAAATTAGCGCAATTGAATATTACTTGCCTGTAAATGAGAGAACCAATGCCGATCTTGAGAGACTAAGGCCAGAGTGGGATATTGAAAAGGTCACCACCAAAACCGGGGTTGAAAAAAGACATATTGCTTCGAACGGAGAAACCGCTTTAGATTTAGCAATTGAAGCTACTGAACAACTATTTAGGACAAATTCAATTCAGAAAGACGAAATTGACGGAATATTATTTTGCACACAAAGTCCGGACTTTATAATGCCTTCGAACGCTTTTTTAATTCATGAACGCTTTGGTTTTTCCGAAGATACATGGGCATTTGATTTTAATTTGGCTTGCTCGGGTTATGTATATGGAATGAGTATTGCTCGAGGTTTCATTGAGTCAGGAATGTCCAAAAATATCATGCTAATAACGTCTGATACGTATTCGAAACATATAAGTCAAAAAGATCGTTCTACTGTGAGTTTATTCGGTGATGGGGCCGCGGTCACGATCATTTCAGAAGACAGTTCGAATCAATCTGAAATAATTAGTACAAAACTATCGTCGTCGGGTAAAGACTATAAATCATTTTTTATTCCATCAGGAGGTTGTCGTTTACCGAAGAGTGAATTCACTGATTCTGAAAGTGAAGATAGAAGTGGAAATATCCGAAGTTTAGAGAATATTCATATGAACGGATTCGCTGTTTGGAAATTTATTTCTAAGAAAGTGCCTAAGCAGATTAAAGAAATATTGTTGGAAAATGAATTGGGAATAGAGGATATTGATTTCTGGGCTTTTCATCAAGCTAGTAAGTTGACACTTCAATCATTGAGTAGCGCTTTAAATCTGCCTGAAGAAAAATTATATTCTAACCTTGTAAATATTGGAAATACTGTTTCCTCTTCTATACCGATACTTTTAAAAGATGCTTTTGATGAACGAAGATTAAAAAGAGGCGATTTGGTAATAATATCAGGGTTTGGCGTTGGATTATCTTGGGGAACAATGTTATTAAAATATTAAAAATGGAGATAAAATTTTTACTAGATGCCTTCAGCACTTCAAAGAGTGACACAGCAATGGTATGGAACAATAAGCAAGTTACATATGGTGATTTGTTAACACAGGTTGAAAGCGCTCATAATGTGCTGATTACGAACGGAATAATTCCAGGAGAGGTAGTTGCTTTAAAGGGAGATTTTACGCCATTCACAATAGCATTGCTTTTATCATTAATTAAGAATAGGAATATTATAGTCCCATTTAATAATCCAATGACTAAAAGTGAGATAGTCAAATATGAAATAGCAAAAGTTCAAAAATCGATTGCTATAGATATCGAGACTGATTCTTATACTGTGCAGAATATGGGATTTAGTGGCGAACATAAATACTACAAAGATCTGAGAACTCTGAAAGCCCCAGGGTTGGTCTTGTTTAGTTCCGGAACTTCAGGCGCTCCGAAAGCGGCTGTACATAACTTTAGTAAGTTGTTGAATAAATTTCGTACGCCTCGAAAATCATTGCGTACGATTAACTTTCTATTGTTTGATCACTGGGGCGGGCTAAATACTCTATTCCATACATTGTCAAATTGTGGTGTTGTTCTTGCTGTTTATGATAGAACTCCGGATTATGTATGTAAGTATATACAAGACAATAAGGTTGAATTATTGCCGGTTTCTCCAACTTTTCTAAATCTTTTGATTTTAAGCGAAACTTATAAGAGATATGATTTGAGTAGCATAAGGTTGATTTCGTACGGAACTGAACCAATGCCACAATCGACATTAGAGAGATCACAAGCCATTTTTCCGAATGTCAAATTCCAGCAAACTTACGGTCTTATAGAGTTAGGTGTGTTGAGGTCAAAATCAAAAAGTAGCGATTCTCTTTGGGTTAAATTGGGAGGAGAGGGTTATGATTTGCGTGTAGTAAATAATACTTTAGAGATTAAGTCTGATACGGCGATTTTGGGCTATTTAAATGCTGACACACCTTTTACCAGTGATGGCTATTTTATTACAGGGGATCAAGTAGAAACAGATGGTGAGTATTACAAGATTTTGGGGAGAAAATCGGAGTTGATTAACGTGGGTGGCGAAAAGGTATATCCACAGGAAGTAGAAAGTGCAATTCTAGAATTGAACAATGTCTTAGAAGTTACGGCCTATGGCCAGAGTCACATCCTAACGGGAAATATAGTTTGTGTTAAGGTGGTTTTAAGGGAAAATGAGGAGAAGAAAGCATTTCAAACAAGACTACGAAAACATTGCCGAGAGCGTCTCAAACCTTTTCAAATTCCAGTGAAAATTGAAATAATTGAAGATAATTTATACAGTCATAGGTTCAAAAAAAAGAGAAATTTTGACCAATAATTTAGTGAAATATCCATCATGAAAAATATAGAGATAGTTAATCGAAAACCTATTATCAAGGAAGACACCGTTATTTGCAAAACATGTATATATGACGCAAATGTTCCGGCAATAAATTTTAATAATGAAGGAGTTTGTAATTATTGTGAAATGATTAGCAATCTGAAAGAACTTTATGGCACCGGTACTAGTAAAGGTTTAGAGTCGTTTTTTGGTATACTTGATAAAATTAAAAAGGAAGGTAGAGGAAAGAAGTATGATTGCGTGGTTGGTGTTAGTGGCGGCACAGATTCGTCTTATATAATTGCAAAAGCAGTAGAATGGGGATTACGGCCCTTAGCTGTTCACTACGATAATACTTGGAACACAGCAATAGCTACGGAAAATATAAGAAAAGTACTCGGAAAATTAAACGTGGATTTGTATACACATGTAACGGATAATAAGGAGTCTGATGATATTTTTAAGTCTTTTTTTCTTGCTAATGTACCTGAGATAGACGGTCCAACAGATATAGCTTTGGCTCAAACTTTATACAAGGCGGCAAGCAAGTTTAATGTGAAGTATGTTTTAGAAGGTCACTCATTTATGACAGAGGGAGTTTCTCCCTTAAGCACTGCTTATGTCGATGGCGCCTATATTAAGAACGTACATAAAATGTTTGGTAAGATTAAAATGAAGACCTTCCCTAATATGGATTTTTACTCCTTTATGAAATGGGTGCTTGTTAAAAGGATAAAAAAGATTAGACCTCTATGGTACATTCCTTATTCAAAGGAGGAGGCACGAGAGTTTCTCGAGAAGGAATTTGGTTGGGAATATTATGGGGGGCATCACTTAGAAAATAGAATGACTGCGTTTAATCATAGCGTATATTTCCCAAGAAAGTTTGGTGTTGACCAAAGAAATAATAGCCTATCTGCTTTAGTTAGGGCGGATGTTATGACCCACAAAGAAGCAATAAATGAATATAATAGCGAACCTGTTGTTGAAGAAGATTTGATCCCATATTTTAAGAAGCGTCTTGGCATCTCTGATCAGATGTTTGCCGACGTAATGAATGCAGAGAGAAAATCTTACAAAGATTATCCTACTTACAAGAAACGTTTTGAAAGATTACGCCCCATATTCTATATCCTTGCGAAGTTTAATTTAGTGCCCATGAGCTTTTACATAAAATACACATCTAAAAGTGAAGTTTAAATGGTAACTATTATTGACTACGGGATGGGCAACTTGGGCTCTATTTACAACATGTTCGAAAAGAAGATTAGGGTTAATTGTGAAATTACATCTGATCTTGATAAAATTGCATCTGCCGAAAAACTCCTTTTACCGGGTGTTGGAGCTTTTGATAAAGCAATGGAGCGAATTAATCAAGGCGGGCTAAAGGATGTTTTAGATATGAAAGTTCTCCAGGAAAAAACTCCAGTGCTAGGGATATGCTTAGGAATGCAGCTATTGACGAATGGGAGTGATGAAGGTAATCTGCCTGGGTTGGGTTGGATTGACGGATATACTCATAAGTTTAAGTTTGAAAAGAATCAAGGTTTTAAGGTTCCACATATGGGATGGAACGAAGTACATAGAAGCCAAGAAAGTCTATTAACTACAGGACTCAATGAGTTAGTTACTAAACCAGATAGACCTAGATTTTATTTTGTTCACAGCTATTACGTAAAGGTTAAAAACGAATCAAATAGTATACTAAAAACAAAATATGGGCACGAATTCGATAGCGCGATTCAAAACGATAATATTTATGGAGCTCAGTTTCATCCTGAGAAGAGTCATAAGTTCGGTATACAGCTTTTTAAAAACTTCGTAGAGCTTTAATTTATGTTAAGGACAAGAGTAATTCCTTGCTTGCAATTAATAGACGAGACGCTTGTGAAAACAGTTATGTTCAAAAAGCCCAGATATATTGGAGACTTCGTAAATACGGTCAGAATATTTAATGAATTGGAAGTAGACGAACTGTGTTTCCTGTCCATCCGAGCTTCACAGAAGAGCGAAAAGCCAAATTTCGAAATACTCTCCCAAATTGCAAGCGAATGTTTTATGCCTTTGTCTTACGGTGGGGGAATAAACGATTTTGAGACTGCCTCAAGAATACTTAAATTAGGTTTTGAAAAGATAGTGTTGAATTCGGTTGTATTTGAAAAGCCTGAATTAATAACCAAGTTAGCAGATCACTTTGGTTCTCAAAGTATTATTGTGTCAATTGATTATAAGAAAGACTTTTTTGGACGGACTCATATGTATTCGCATGGAGGCACGCAGAAGCGTCAAGGCGATCTAATAGACTTTGTGAAGCGAATACAATCTTTAGGTGCAGGGGAGCTGTTATTAACCTCGATGAACCAAGAGGGTACTTGGTCGGGATATGATCTAGTAATGCTAAAAGCTGTTTCTGAAGTACTGGAAATTCCAGTAATAATAAATGGAGGAGCGGGTGATTTGATGCATTTTAGAGATGCAATTCATAATGGTGCATCGGCATTAGGAGTTGGTAGTATGGTAGTATATCAGAGCAAGGGAATGGGAGTTTTGGTGAACTTTCCGGATAGAAACAATTTATTAAAAACGTTACAGTGATATATAAGTTTACTTGGGAGAATTTAAAAAATGAATATGAAGCAGTCTTAGATTCAGGTTATGAGGTTTTAACCTGCCGAGAATTTGTAGAAAAGAAGCATGTGTTACCCTCCAAAACTCTAGTGAATAGGATTGATATAGATTTTTCTGTAAAAAAAACGAACATCATGCTTGATGTTTTTAGGGATTTAGGGATAAAAGGAACTTTTTTTGTCAGGCTACACGCTCCCGAATACAACCCCTTTTCTTTTGAAAATTACCGAATTTTGAAAAGACTTATTGAAGAAGGGCACGAATTAGGTTACCACTCAGAGGTGATTGATCAAAGTAAGATATGGAATGAAGATCCCAAAGACTGTCTTATTCGTGACATACAGGTTCTTGAGAGAATGTTAAACGTTAAAATTTATGGTGTTGCTTCTCATGGCGGCATGACCGGTTGGAACAATTTGGACTTTTGGGAAAATCACAAGCCGAGCGAATTCAACTTACTCTATGAAGGCTATGATAAAGAGCCTGGATATAATTTATTTCAAGAAGCATTTTATATTTCAGATTCTGAATGGACAAGATGGAAATGCTATGATAAAGGAGTACGATGCGTAGGAGATACAAGAAGCATAAAAGAACATATGAAAGATGGTCACTCTTTGGTACACCTACTTATTCATCCAGACACTTATTACGATAGGCACTTTTATGAGTAGAATTTATCGAATGAAGATACCATCCTTTGAGGAGCAGAATGAATATGTGAATCAAGCAATAATTAGACAGGAACTAACACATGGGAAATATATATCGATTTTAACTCAAGAATTTGTAGCTAGATCCGGGTATAAGTATGTTTCTTTTACTACCAATGGGAATACAGCATTAATCGCGTCAATTTATGCACTTCAACTAAGTGGCAAAAAAATTCTTGTTCCCAGTATATCTACCTGTTTTTCCATGTTGAATGCAATTCATGCGTGTAATTCAGAGCCTGTTTTTGTAGATGTTGATAGAAACGGAAACATTGATTCTGCGAAAGCCAAGAACTTAGATTTTGATGGAATTTTAAGTCCAAATCACTTCGGAGTAAAGCCCAATTACAAAGAATTAAAATCTTTTGGAGTGCCGATAATTGAGGATTCGTGCCAGGATATTTTTAATGTTCTTGAGGGTAACAATTTTGGGAGTGTTATAGTTTGTTCTTTGTATCCGACTAAAATTTTAAATGGAATTGACGGAGGGGTAATACTGACCAATGATGAATTAGTAAATAATAGGTTATTTTCTACAATACAATATGAGGATCAGCAGATTCCCAGTAAGGCATTAAAGTTTAATTTTAGGTTCACGAATATCAATGCCGCGTTTGCGTGTGGAACCATATCCAACATTCATAAAATAAAGAGTCGTTACGACGATTTGTTAGAATATTACGAAGAAAAGTTGACAGGACTTGAAGGAATGACAATTCTCTCCCCGGTAATTAAAAATCGTACGAAAATATTGATCCAATCTAATGAGAATGTAGATATAAATCTTTCGTATGGTTTACTTGTCAGCAATGGTGTTGGCGTGTCGAAAGAACTGCTTGCTCTCTCTGAACTGGATAAAAAATCTAAAGCCTCTAATCTAGTCAACAGCACATTTTCAATACCGTTATATTACGATATGACTAGTGAAGAACTGAGTCAAGTTGTTAAAATATTGAGGAATGAATGATATAGAATTTTTAGCTAAGTTAAACACCAGTCTTGCCCCACTGAATACTGAGCTGTCAAGTAATTACAGTGATAGGTTTTTAAATATTTTTGTTTTAGGATTACCTAGAAGTGGTACGACTTTATTAACTCAATTAGTTTACAGCTGTTTAAACGTAGAATGTACGAATAACTTAATGGCAAAGTTTTGGAATGCTCCTTTGGTAGCTGCACGTTTATCTAAGCTCTTATTGACCAAGGGTGCTAGTAATTATAGTTCAGATATGGGCACTACAGAATTATTGACCGATCCTCATGAATTTAGTTGGTTTTGGCAGTCAAGGTTGAAACATGGAGAGCTTGGAGATAGCATTAGCGAAATCCAAAGATCGATATCAAAGAATATGCTGGAAAAGCTGATTTCAGAGCTTAACGGTGTAAATACAATTCTGGAATCTAGTGTCATTCATAAACCACTCGAATTACTAATTCCTTTCATAGATTTGATACAAGAATCAGTGAATAATTCGCTATTTATTTATATCTCCAGACCAAAACTGGAAATTGCAAGCTCATTGTTATTCGCAAGAGAGCAGAGATATGGTGTAATCAGTAAACCTTGGGGATCGCTTCCATTTGGAGTGAGCGAAGATGAATTTGCTAAATATCCAGTAGTTGACCAAGTTGCTTATCAAATCAAATACCTTGAAATTCAATATGAGGAAGCTATGAATTGTTTGACTGATTTCAACCTTTTAAAGATAACTTATGATGAATTATGCTCTAATCCTAAAAGCGTTTTAGAAGCAATAGTTACTCATCCTTCATCACTGAAATATGGATTGGAAAGGATAACCGAGGAGGTCCCTGACCTAGTGACCTCGAATAAATCAATACACCCCTTAGCTTTCAAGGTAATACAACGCTGCGAATTATTATGAAAAAGACTATTGCCATTCACCAACCTGATTTCATGCCATGGCTAGGTTTCTTTAAAAAGGTATTACATTCTGATATTTTTTGCGTTTTAGATCATGTTGTGAACAATCCGCGTGATAGTGCATTTTGGTGTAGAAGAGTTAAAATAATGTTAAATGGAAAAGAGCATTGGTTAAGTATTCCAATTAAAAAGGAAAAAGGTGTGGTGGTAAAGCCAATAAATACGATGGAACTCGGCGAGAATAAAAAGGCTTTGAAGCAAATATATTCGGCTTACGGCAAGGCTGAATATTACGATGATTATAAGTATTTGGTTGAGGATTATTTTAACTCGGACATTAACAGTTTAGTAAAGCGAAACATGAATTTCATTGAAGAGGTTCTAAATTTATTGGAGTATAATGGAGAGTTAGTGTACAGTAGTTCCATAGTTGATGATAAATTGACCTCTAATAATATGCTGGTGAAATTGGTCAAGGAACTTGGAGGCAATACATATCTAGCGGGTGATGGTGCAACGGGGTATCAAGAAAATGAGATATTTTCTAGCAATAACGTTCAAGTAATTTATAATAATTTCTCTACACTAGAATATACGCAGGCTGGGAATAACAATTTTATGGGAGGTCTAAGTGTAATAGATGCTCTGTTTAATATTGGGGCTACGAGAACTAAGGAGTTAATAAATCTGTCATGAGAATAGCTCTGGTCGATAATATGAACAATAACTTCTTCTCTTTATTCAGGTTTTTACTGAATGAATCTATCGATGTTCATCTCTATTTGACAGACTCAACGTCTATCAATAGTGGAAATAGTCATTTTGCACCTGAACACGATACGTATTGTCTAGAGAAATATAGTAGTCGTATTCACATGTTTCCCGTTGTCTATTCATGGAAATTTCTTTATTCGAAGTCAAAGTTGGAATTACTTCGTAAGGAGTTTTCAGATTACGATCACGTGGTTGCCTGCGGATTTAGCCTTTCCTTTCTATTTAAAGCAAAAATAAATATAGATCTTTTCATTCCGTACGGAGGCGATTTGTTTACTCTTGCAGCAAAAACTTCTTATCGGGCAGATAAGTTGATCAGGTACTTTTTGTATCGGAGGATTCAGCGCAAAGCTATTAGGTCAGCTGGAGCAGTACTATGCAACAGTGGTCATGTCTTGTACGATTCTGCACTAAATTCCCTAGGAATAATACCAATCCAATTTGTTTCTCCAATGGTGTTTGATGAAGGAATAGTATCACTAAGTGGTGGGGATAACGTTTGGCAATTTATGGAAAATTATGATTTTGTGGTTTTTAGTCAGACTAGACATGTTTGGAAATCAAATCAAGGATTGGAGCCTAGTAATTTTGCGAAGTATGGAGGTAATAAGCGTAACGATCGATTAATTACGGGTTATGCAGATTTCATAAAAAGGACTAACGCAAATTCTATTCTTGTTTTATTCGATTACGGACCCGACGTCCTTGAAAGTAAGCAATTAATTCGGGATTTATCTATCGAAAAATACGTACGTTGGATGCCAAAAATGGGCAGGAAGGAAATACTAGAGGGTATAAGGAATTCCAATGTACTAGTAGATCAGTTAAGAGAGGGTATAACGGGCATTGGCGGTTCCTCTTTAGAAGGACTAGCTCTGGGTAAGCCTGTGATGACTCATACGAATAATGCGATAGGTGATGAGTCAAACGGTTATTATGAAGCTCCATTTATCGATGTACTTGAGCAAAATGAAATTTGTGATTACCTAGATTGGTTAAATAGAAACCCTGTTGAGGCCAAAAATATAGGAAAACAAGGTTTAGACTGGTACAATAAGTATAGTGGTCGATCTAGCGCTTTAAAGCTTTTAGGTCTACTAAGCGAAGGTGAAAAACTCTATTTTGTTTAAGGGAAATCTCTTACGGGATGTTAGTGCATTTGCGTTAGCCAATATTATGTCAAAGCTAGCAGCATTATTTTTCCTGCCATTTATAATTACTAAGATACCACCGGAGCAATTTGGAATCTATGATAGTTTTCTGGTAGTCTTTACTGTTTTCAGCTCTGTTCTGAGCCTTGGTCTTGACAGTGGTACAGCTAATTACCTGGCCAATCATTCGAAGAATGCAGGCTTACTAAAGACGTTTTATTCGTTTACTATTTACGTATTTATTGCGAACATGTTGTTGTTAAGTTTAGTTTTAGTATTACTATTCAAGTATGAAGTCAGTTTGATTAAAATATCTTCGCAAAAATTTTATTTGTTGTTATGGATTTTTGTTTTTTTTCAATATTTCAATTATCTAACATTTAATTTTTTGCGGTGGACAGGTAGGGCCAATGTATCCGCAGTTATCAATTCAGTTATTTCATTACTATCTTATATCTTCGGAGCCTTATTTATTTCGATATATCAAGAAAACGCTTTTAATCTAATACTTGGACTTATCCTCGGGAATGTTCTCGGTTTTCTTATTTATAGTTTTTTCGCGTTCCAATATTTAACACTGAGAATAAGCAAGAGGTATGTGCCGTTGTTACGAAAGGTAATTGTACAATCCTTACCATTTGGCCCCATGTCATTGACAAAGACAGGATCTATTGCCATCGAAAGGACAATTGTGAGTAATTTCCTAAGCAGTGAATTATATGGTTATTATTCCATATTGAGTCGTATTGGACGAATGCCTTTATTTTTGTATAATTCGTTTGGTTCGGCCGTTCACCCCTATTTGTTCAAAGGCTTTGGTTCTATTGAAACCCGTGAATTATCAAAAAGAATTTATAATGGTTTGATAATTTCGGCGGTATTTATTTTTGCTTTAATGTGTATCTATGAGGCTGAAATATTGAGTATTTTCCGAGTTAGCGAACTTCCGAACGAGTTAAGAGGACTCCTGTCAGTATTGTTTATCGGTCAATTTGTTCTTGTTTTGCGTTCGCTTTTTTCGAATGGTTTCTTAATTAGCGGCAGGACGATTTATCAGTTACTATTGCTGTTCGTAGGATTGTTGGGTTTGTTAATATTCGGGGATTTAATAATAAGTAAATTTAATGTGAGCGGTTTTATAATCTTCTTTACTTATTTAGGTGTTTTTATTTCTGCCATATCGATTTATTGGAGTGAATATTTAGGGAAAAGTGGTATTAACAAACATATATTGACACTTATGTTTGTGTTGATTATTTTAGCACATTGCTTGCGTTAAGATATTTAGTATTGTTCACGTTATTCGTGCCGTTATTGTATGATGATGTGAGATACTTATATATATATATGGGCATCGCTTTAATCATGTCTGTAATGAGACAGATAAGTATATTTACGGTCTTCTTTGGTTTAGGTATTTTCTTATATTTTTTGTCATACTATTCAACTGGTAGTTATTTTTTGGGCGGAGGTGACGATGAGTTGTTCTATGATGTATCGATTCAGTATGCAAATGGTAGCAGTCTAACGGATATCGAGGTCCTAAAAAATTCTTTTTTGATATCAACACCCTACGTAGGATTCATCGTGTTGCAAGGATTGTTTTTTAAAGTTTTTTTATTGCTAGGGTTAGCTCCCACGCCATTTTGGATTTTGATTTTTAAGTCTTTTACATCTGCATTCAGTTTTGGGGTACTGATGCGTATATATTGCAACACTTCGTCTATTGATTATTTTTTTGTCAGGAACAGACTAATATGGTTTCCAGGTATAGTGATCAGTAGTGTATTTGGGTTAAGGGAGTCAATAGGTTTCTTGGTACTGATGATGATCGTGGTCTTGCTAGGTAGATTGAATTGGTTGAGATTTATCCTAGTATGCGCTCTGTTAGTAGTACTATTTTTTATTCGACGTCTTGCAGTTTTATTAGTCTTGTGGCTTTTAATTTGCGCGCTCTTTCGCAGATTAACGTCAAGGCCGTATACGTTAAGGATAGTCTTTTTATCTATCAGCGCTTTGTTAATATTTGTTTTTTCAGATGTAGATGTGGGTGACAGATACATGGAAATGTCTATGTCACAAGCACGTGATGGTAGTCTAGGATTTATGTTATATTCTAACCAGGTATTGTTCCCAATACAGATGTTGTATACATTCCTGTCCCCTATACCACCGGTGTACTCAAAGAATCCAAATCTTTTTAATTTTGTTGCTTTAATTGGCGATACTGTTAGATATTTCTATTACGGTTTATTGCTTATTTTAGTGTTGTTTGAGTGGCGCGAAATGACTAAAAAAGTTTCTTTCCAGTGGTTGATGCAAGGATTATTTCTAATTGTATTAATTGTTAATTTAACCTCGCGAGATCCAAGGCATTTTGATTTTATGATGCCGTTGATATTTTTGTTATCAATCAGTAGTGTTCATTTGCTGAAAAAACGTTACTTGACGAATTATATTGGCGTGTTCATGATAGCAGTACCAAGCATAATTATATTATTCGCGCTAGTTTGAGTAAGGACGTAGTTTTCTTCATTGATAATCTGAATAGTGGTGGTGCTCAAAAGCAGATTACTTTGCTTTGTAATTTATTTGCAAATCGTCGACAAGGAAAGTGTTATTTAGTCCACTATGGTGTTGAGAGTACTTACTGGAATAATTACTTGATGCACGAGAATATCGAAGTTTGTCGTTTAATTGAGTCAACCATTTTAGGACGAGTAAGAGAGTTTTATGCACTAATGGTCCAGCTACAGGTAAAGAAAATCGTAGCGTTTCTATTTATACCTGGTATAATTGTGACGTTAGCGAATCTTATAGCATTTTTTCGATGGGATGTCGTTTATTCTGAGCGAAGTTTTGAGGCCAATACAAGACCCATCTTTAATTTGATTCCTAGGCAGTTCTATCGGTTTGCTAAAGCTGTCACAGTGAATTCATTAAGTCAATACGACGTATTAAGAAAAAAAAGTTTGGGACTAGGCGATAGATTATATTATATCCCAAATGGGTTGATCATTGAAGATGGTTCGTTTCTTGTACCACAGAACTTAGAGATTTTAGCCATAGGTAGAGTTTCATACAATAAAGGAACTGATAACTTAATTAAAGTTCTAAAAGCATTGCATGATTCAGGTTTGGACATTGCGCGTGTCAAGTGGATAGGAGCTAAAGAGGATACTAAGTTTTTCGAGGATTGTGTTGTATTGATTGAGAAATATCGTTTAACGGAATATTGGACTTGGATTGACCCAATACCAAATTTGGATGATTATTATAGATCTTCGTCATTACTTGTTCATTTATCGAGGGGCGAAGGCTTTCCTAATGTAGTATGTGAGGCTTTAGGAAAGGGTTTGAATGTAGTACTATTTGATGTGAATGATCATTCTATATTTGTTGGCAAGGACTGTGGCTATCTAGCGAACCTGGACGATAATAGTATGGTGGCTGAAGCTATTTCAAATTATTATTATTTACCCCCCGAAGAGAGATTAAAAAGGAAGTATTCTGCTGTACACTTCGCACAGTCTGCATTCTCATTGGATAAATACTTTAATTCTTACAACGATTTAACAAAATAGTATGTGCGGAATCTTATATCAATCTTCAATTATATTAAGTGCAAAGCAAAATGAATTGGAGCATCGAGGTCCCGATGCTTTTGGGTCAGTAACAAAAAGTGATTCTGAATTTGCGCATTGGCGTTTGTCAATACTAGGTTTAAGTAACGCTTATGATCAGCCATTGCATTATAAAGAATCGCTTTTGATTTATAATGGCGAAATTTACAATTATCAAGAGTTAGGCCAACGCTATTTTAAGCGTAACTATGTTAATGATTCTGAGTTACTGGCTCATCTCTTATACTATTATGGTACTGAAGTGATTACAGAACTTAAAGGGATGTTTGCTTTTGTTTTTCTTGATAAACAAAAGCGAATAATAGTCGGAAGGGATAGACTGGGAATTAAGCCTTTGTATTATTCATTCAAAGACGGGAATTTGCTGGTATCAAGTGAAATAAGCCCAATTCAACGTCGAATAAACCCTGTCATATCGCATGAGGCGATTGCTGAATTTATTGTTCACGGTGTGATTCATACAAATACTGTTTACGAGGGCATTTTGGAGTTTCCAAACTCTCATTATGCCATATACTCACATAGTGAACTAAGCTTATATAAGTACTCTCAAAATCAATTTGGAAAGAAGCAAAAATCAAAGGCTGACCTGGGTAATCTTTTATCTAATTCCATGGCACTACATCTGAACAGTGATGTTCCCACTGCTATTTTGCTAAGTAGCGGAATAGATTCATCACTTTTAACTTTTTATGCTTCGAAATTAAAATCCGGTTTAAAAGTGTACACTGCCGATTTTGGTGGGGACGCGATTAACGATGAGTTAGACGCGGCCAAGAAACTTTGTGATCATTTGGGAATAGAGCATTATTCTATTTCCCTGAAGGATAGGCCGAAGAGTGTGATAATCGATGAGTTGCTTAAAAGACATGGTCAACCTTTCGGTGACGCTGCTGATATTGCACTTTATGTTTTGTATGATGCCTTACCTAAAGAAATTAAAGTTGTTATCCAGGGCGATGGAGGAGATGAGTTATTTGGCGGCTACAGGCGTCATAGATTAATGAAATACGGTAATTCCGTTCTTCTACATTTTGTTTTAAGGAATTTACCATTTTTACGCGCACGGCGACTAGGGTTGGCTTTGGGAGCTGAAAACGTTGATAGGCATAGTGCCTTATTAAGGCAGGACAACATGGTATCGGATAAGTTGAAATCATTTATCAAATCCGAACAGATTTTGCAAAGTCTAGAAATTGTAGAAACTGCATGTTATCAAAAAAAGTACCAAGAAGTAGCAGCTGAAAAATCTGAGCAAAATAAATTTTATACTGTAGATATGAATTTGGTGTTGAAGAATCAATTCCTACGCAAAGTAGATATTTCTTCAATGGCCTTGAGTAAAGAAGCTCGAGTTCCATTATTGTATGACGATATATTAGATCACGCTATGACATTGGATGTACAAGACAATGTCAATTTATTCTATGGAAAGTTGCCATTAAGAAAGATAGCAAAACAAAAGTTACCGCGTTTTATTTTTAAAAGGAAAAAAATGGGTTTTGGCGTTCCATATTCCAGGTGGCTCGATACAGAGCTTAATAGTGATTACATGAGCTGTTTGAAGTCGACTAGAGTTCAACAGGTTTTAAATACTGAAGCTATTTATGAAGATTTTTGTAAAAGATCGCATGATCATTTTCTTCATTGGAAAATTTATATACTAGCTAAATGGTTAAAAAATCAAATTTAACTGTCTTATTTTTTATAAATCCATCTTTAATAGGTGGAATGGCATCAAACGCAAGACGCACTGGTTTATTGGTTGTAGAACGCGGTGGTGAAATTTATTATAGAAAGGAATTGTTACAATTCTTATTAAAAAGATCAAAGAATAAAGTTGTAATAATCTACGCAACCTCTAATTTAAGGAGGTTGGTTTTGATTATTTTTTTTAGAATTTTGGGAATTAAGGTTGTTACGCGAGTTGGAGGAAAACGAATAATGTCCTCCTCTCAGTTTTCTACCAAAATTGTCTGTTTAATTACCAATGTGGTAATAGTCGTTAATCAAGAATTATTTTCATTTCTTAAAACTTTAAGTGTAGATAAGTCAAAGTTATATCACTTACCGGGATTCATCCCTCCCCTAATTGAGTCAGCATACACTGAAAGATTTGATTTATCATTCACATACATGTACACTGAAAGTGACATTTATAATTTGGAGTCCATAGAATCTATATCAAAGCTTGGTTACTCAACTTTAATCGGTGTTTATGGTCTTCCCGTGGATTTGATGAATGAATTAGCAAAGCAAAAATTGACGGAGTTAAGTAAGTTGCCATCAGTTCAAATGATAGAGAATGATAACGATTTCTTGGGTAAGGCGATAAATGCAAACCTTCATATTAGAATGACGAGAGAGGATGGTGATTCAAACATTATCCGTGAGCTTTTGTATTTTAAACGAAAAGTGGTTGCTTCGAGCGTCGTAATGCGGCCTCCAGGTTGTCTCGTTCATGACCTGACCGATAAAATAGATCGAGTTAAGATAAATGAGTGGCTTTCAGCTGATATTGATTTTCCAAATGAACCTTTGGTTGATCAACTGGAGTACATACCAAAATTGTTTCCTCATGATTTTAAGAGTTAGAAGTTTTATTCTGCACGTCGGACTAGAGTTATATGGTTTAATTCTAAGTTTCGATCGACTAGGAATGAAGTCACTTTCCCGTTATAAACCTACAGAACAAAATATTGATTCAATCTTATCGGATTTCTATGATAGCCTTTGGGAAAATAAGTTTTGGGGAAAAGAGTTAAGAAAGTATGGATTAGTACGAAATACTGAGGACGTTGGCAAGGAATTAAAAAAATTGCCGATATATGATAAAGAAACTATTAAAAAAAATGCTAAGTTAATTCACCAAAAGTCTATAAAATCTATACTTAGGGGTGACAGAATTTCCAAAACGAGTGGCTCCACCGGTTCTGGTCTAGAGTTTTTTACTAGCAGGAATTTCCGACGAAAACAATGGAGTACATGGTATGACCATTGGGTTGCTGAAGGCGTGCCCGTTAATTCTTACAGGTTGTGGCTTGGTGGTAAAAATATTTTCCCTAAATGGTATCCAAAGCCTTTCTTTGTTGTTCGTTCTACCAAAACATTATATGTTAATATCTATAAATATAGCGCAAAGAATGACAGAGAATTAATTGATATGTTAAACCAGTACGAAATCCGATGGATACATGGTTATCCAAGTACGGTGACTGAATTTGTCAATAATTTTTCAGATAAAGCTTCTTTGAAAAGTAGAATTGATTTTGTTACGGTAAGCAGCGAAAATATGACCACTGAAGTCGCGGGATGGTTAGAAGGACAACTTCAAGCTAAAATTGTAGAACATTATGGACAAAGCGAGGGTGTGGCGAATATTTCAAGGACTAGAAATCGTTGGAAAGTAGATGCGGAACTAAGCTTAGTAGAATTCGTTCACGAGGTCGATGATCTATTCAAGATAGTGGGGACTGGATATCAAAATAAAAGTTTTCCATTTGTGCGGTATTATACTGGTGATTTGGCCGAAGTAATTGACGATAAGGTTAAACGCATTCATGGTAGGGAAGATGACTTTGTCTTATTGGCCTCCGGAAGGAAATTACTTAGAATGGATCATTTATTTAAAGGAATAGTTCGAATAGAAGGGAGTCAAATATTACAAACATCATTGAGAGAGATTGAAATTAAATATCTTGGGGTTACAGAACTAAGTCCTTCGGATAAGGAACTAATATATGGTCGATTACGAGGCATGACAAATGAATTAAAAATCAAGAGCTTTTTGCGTGTTAACAGTTTAATTAAGACCAAGTCGGGAAAAGTAAAAACGGTAATAAGACAATTGAATGTTTCAACTAATACAAAATCTAAATAATGGTAAGACTTCTTTAGAAGAGGTGCCTATGCCATTGTGTAATTCTCGATCAGTTTTAATCCAAACCTCTCAAACTCTTGTTTCGTTAGGAACAGAAAAGATGTTAGTAGATTTTGGTAGAGGATCCTTTCTTCAGAAGGCTAAACAGCAGCCCGAAAAGGTAAAAGAGGTCATAGCCAAAGTTAAAGCTGATGGGCTCGCACCTACTATTGCTGCCGTTAAGAACAAACTTGAGCAACCTATACCACTAGGATATTGCAACGTTGGGATAGTTATTGAAGTTGGTCGTGATGTAACTGAATTTAAGATCGGTGACCGTGTTGCTTCGAATGGAGCGCATGCAGAATTTGTTAGTGTTCCTAAAAACCTTGTGGCTAAAATCCCTGATAGTGTTAGTGACGAACAAGCCGCTTTTACAGTAATTGGGTCCATTGGCCTTCAGGGGATTCGTTTAGTAAGTCCAACGTTGGGTGAAACAGTCGTTGTTGTGGGGCTCGGACTAATTGGACTTATTACAGCGCAGCTATTGAAAGTAAACGGCTGCAATGTTATCGGTTTTGATTTTGATCAGAGCAAGGTTGATTTGGCAAATAGCTACGGTATTGATGCAGTTAATCCTGCTGAAGGTGTAAAACAGGTTGAATACGTCCTAGAGAAAACCAATCAAGTTGGCAGCGATGCCGTAATCATTACCGCATCTAACCCTTCTAATGAAATTATCAGTCAAAGTGCACAAATGTCTCGTAAGAGAGGTCGCATTGTCCTTGTTGGGGTAATAGGTTTAGATATTATGCGTTCAGATTTCTATGAGAAAGAATTGTCTTTCCAGGTTTCTTGTTCTTATGGCCCAGGTCGCTATGATTCAAATTACGAAGAAGGTGGGAACGACTATCCTTTACCATATGTTCGTTGGACAGAGAAGCGCAACTTCGAAGCCGTCTTGAAAGCGCTTTCTAATGGGACTTTAGATGTTGATTCACTGATCACGGAAAGAGTGCCGTTTAAAAACCATTCTGAGATTTATGAGAACATTGGAAAAGGTAATAGCATTGCATCCTTGTTAGTTTACGATACTGAGAAGAAGAGTGCTGACTCAAGAAATGTGAAGATCACTGAGACTAAAACTTATACGTCTGGTAAGCCAATCATAGGGGTAATTGGCGCAGGAAACTTCACAGGATCAACTATACTCCCAAAACTTAAAACAGCTAGGGCTCAAATCAAGAGTATAGCTAGTTCGAAAGGCTTAAGTGGCAGTATTCAAGCGAAAAAGCACTCGATAGAAAACAGCACCACGGATCACAAAGCAATCTTGGCGGATTCGGAAATCAATACAATTCTTGTTACCACACAACACGGCAGTCACTCCATGTTTGTTAGCGAAGCATTAGAGAGTGACAAACATGTGTTTGTAGAGAAGCCGCTTTCAACTACTTGGGAAGGTCTAAAAAGAGTGGAAAATGCTCTTGACAAATCTAAAGGATGGGTTACCGTCGGTTTCAACAGACGCTTCGCTCCTTTAGCGCTAGAACTCAAGAAGCGACTGTCTCCCGCACCAATGAATATCATTGCCACAATGAATGCCGGCTTTATTCCACCAGAGGTATGGGTGCATGATGTTAAAGCTGGGGGAGGAAGAATCATAGGTGAGGCTTGTCACTTTATCGACCTTTGTACTTACTTCACAGGTTCAAAAGTCGTGGAAGTATGTATGAATGCTATGGGGCCAGATGCTCGAGCCAATGCAGATAACGCTAGTATTTTGCTTAAATATGCAAATGGTAGTAATGCTGTAATTAATTACTTCTCAAATGGTTCTAAGAGTTACTCAAAAGAAAGAATAGAGGTACATCAGCAGAACTCAACACTGGTCCTAGACAACTGGAGAAAACTGACCGGTTTTGGCGTACGCGGCTTTAAATCAAAAAAGACAAAGCAAGATAAGGGGCACCTCAATCAATTCAGGCAGTTGCTAGAATCGGTAGAAAAAGCTTCGGGACCTACCATTCCTTGGGCAGAGGTCTTGAATACATCAAAGGCTACTCTTGCTGCAGTAGATTCTCTCGTTGAAGGTCAATGGATCTCCGTCAAGTAAAGAGACTTTATCATACGCTAAAACACCTGAAATTCAATCAGGTGTATTATCAGATTAAATACAGGTTGGTTAAACCTAAGAGAGTTGTTACTCCAATGAATGGAGAATTCGCTAAGGTTGATATGGTTGATTTTCCAGAGAAGCAGAAGTCTTTATCGATTAGCAAAGATGTTTGGTGTTTCAGTTTTCTAAATTTAGAGCAATCGTTTCCTCAAGATTCACGTGACTGGTCTTTTGCAGATTACGGAATGTTATGGACCTACAATCTCAACTACTTTGATTGGTTACATCAGCCTGGATTGTCAGAAGAACAAGGCTTAGAAACGCTCAGTAAGTTCTACACAACTCCTGTAGAGAAGAATCCAATAATTCTGCATCCTTATCCGACATCACTTAGGATAATTAATACGGCGAAGTTTATTTCTAAGTGGAGTGTCAAGGAGGACTGGCTCTATTCGGAACTTTTATCGGATTTGAAATTTCTCAGTAGTAGACTTGAGTACCACTTGTTGGCGAATCATATTCTTGAAAATGCCTTTGCACTTTATATAGGAGGCTTAATAACCGATCAGAAAGAAATCACTCAGATTGGAAAGAAGCTCCTCTTTCGCGAGCTTAAAGAACAGGTATTGGATGATGGGATGCATTATGAGCGTAGTCCAATGTACCACCTAATCATTCTTGAAAGGTTACTTGATGCCCATAATTTTGCGAAAGCTGTTGGTGATGACTTGGAGCCAGTTTTAAAGTCATATGCGGTTAAGATGACCGGTCTTGCTATGAATTGGAAAGACCTTAATCGAATTCCAATGATGCAGGATAGTGCCTATGACATCGCATTGTCGGTTTCGGATATTCTCGAATATTCGAAGAGATTATTGGAGCAAGATTATCCCTCCAAGTCTAATGAATTGATGGATTCTGGCTACCGCAGATTGGATTCTGGCAACTTTACTTTGTTTGCGA
>Ga0209532_1001126_pt1 | contig 21610 bp, 17 predicted proteins | sample COG_02_FD_184746 | JGI IMG/M metagenome (GOLD analysis project Ga0209532, IMG submission 184746) | Pelagic Microbial community sample from North Sea - COGITO 998_met_02 (SPAdes) (version 2) | ecosystem: Environmental > Aquatic > Marine > Neritic zone/Coastal water | place: Helgoland, sampling... | reverse complement strand
TGAATTCATGTTTGGCCTGGGGCATGACCTTTAGGCTGGCTTCGGGCCAATGGGCCATACGCTGCTGAATGCGCCTTGGGTCGACAATGGTCTCCAGTCCACCGACAAAGCATAGGGCGGGATAATTAGGCGCGCGGTGGCGGTGCAGCGATAACATCTCGCGCAGGGCCTCATTGAGCCAGCGTAGGCTCGGGCCGCCAAGGGCGCAATCGGGAAGCTCTTGCAGTTGATGCCGCATCATTTCAAACATTTGCCGATCACAGCTCAACTGATTTTCCTCAAATGAAACCTCCTGTAGATAGGATCCAACAGAGGTTCCCGGCGCGCGCATCTCAGCCAATTTGAACGGGTGCAGGAGGCTGGATAACCCCCAGGCCAAGGCGCGCTTCGCGGGAGGGTGAAACAAAATTCCCCACATAGGTGCGGAGAAACTGACCGCCTGCACGGGCAAGCCTTGCAAAAGCGCCCGCAACCCAATGCAGCCACCCATTGAGTGGGCCAGCAGAAAATACGGTTTGGGCAGGTCTAAGGATTTGGCTGCGGCCAGAAGAGTTTGCACGTCCCGCTGATAGTCAGAAAATCTGTCCACATGCCCAATCAAGCGATCTGGCACCAGCCGATCTGACAGGCCCTGGCCGCGCCAGTCTATGGCCAGGGAGGTGTAACCGGCCTCGGCAAGGGCAGCTGCGGCGCCGCCGTATTTTTCGATATATTCAGTGCGCCCGGGAAATATCAGGACCGTCCCTTTGGCCCCTTGCCTCCAAACCCCAAGACGCAAGCGCAGCCCGTCTGGCGTTTGCACCCAATGGCCTGAAGCTTCCGCCGGGCCGCGCGCCAGATCATTCGCAAGCGGCGCAGGGCTGAGCATCAGCTCAAAACACCTGCCAGTCGCAAGGCCAAACCCATATCTCCCTCGACCGAGAGCTTGCCGCTCATGAAAGCCGAGGTTGGGTTTTGCGTGCCGGCAAGAATATCCTCAAAGACGTCTGCCGTGGCCGAAAGGGTCACATCTGCCGGATCATCAGAAATTCGCACCCCTTGGTTGTCCAGGATTAAAGCGCCTTCACCGGCAATTGAAAACTTTGCAGAGCCATCAAAAACGCCGCCGTCCAGCTTCTGCGTTAAAACATCACGGGCTTGGTTCAAAATTTCGCTCATACAACAGGTTCCTTAATCATTTTATTTTACAGCGAGGGGCTGAAACCCCGAAAAACTGTGCTACATCTGACTTATGACCAGTGTTGTTTGGAAACTCAAATCAATCGTGGCGGCAACCTGCCTATTTGTTGCGGCAACCGGGATGGCGGCGGGACAATCGGCGCGGTTGGACCCATTGTTTGAGCGTTTAAAAAATGTGGACGCCGCTGATGCGCCGGCTTTGGAGGCGAAAATCCGGCAGGAATGGTCGAAAAGCGGATCTGCAGCGGCTGATTTGCTGCTGTCGCGGGCGAAGATTGCCATTGATGCAGGCGATCAGAAAGCGGCCATGGGGTATTTGACAGCCCTAACAGATCATGCGCCAGAATTTGCTGAGGGCTGGAATCTTAGCGCGGTGACCCTCTTCAACATGGGTAAAATAGGCCCTGCTTTGGCCGCTCTCGAACGCACCTTAGCACTGGAGCCACGCCATTTTCAGGCGCTTGAAGGGCTGGTGCTGATTTTCGATGATGCTGGGCTTTATCAGGAGGCTTTTGAGATCCTGCGACGAATTGAGGCTATACATCCTCATGCTGAAATTCTATCCAAGGCGCGCACGCGACTTGAAGCAAAAACCCTAGGGCAAGCCCTGTAACCCCTTAAGGGATTGGCCAATGGCTCCAAATAACCGAATTGTGGCCGTTTTAGGCCCGACCAACACGGGCAAAACCCATTATGCCATTGAACGGATGCTGGGGCATCGTACGGGAATCATGGGATTGCCCCTGCGATTGCTGGCACGCGAGGTTTATGACAAAATCGTAGCGCTTCGGGGGCCGTCTGTTGTGGCTTTGGTGACCGGCGAGGAGCGCATTGTGCCGCCGCGCGCGAAATATTGGGTCTGTACCGTTGAGGCCATGCCCGAGGGCATGGGGTGTGACTTTCTCGCGGTAGATGAGATCCAACTCTGCGCCGATCCTGAGCGCGGTCATGTGTTCACGGATCGCCTGCTGCGCGCGCGCGGCTTGCATGAAACGCTCTTTTTGGGTGCAGAGACCATGCGAAAGGCCATTGCGGCTTTGGTTCCGACTGCGGATTTTATGCATCGGGAGAGGTTTTCCGAGCTGAGCTACAGCGGGCAAAAGAAAATCAGCCGCATGCCGGAACGCTCTGCCATTGTCTCGTTTAGCGTTGATAATGTCTATGGAATTGCCGAACTGCTGCGGCGCCAAAAGGGCGGGGCGGCGGTGGTCATGGGGGCTTTGAGCCCGCGGACGCGCAATGCGCAGGTTGAAATGTATCAAAACGGCGATGTGGATTACCTTGTGGCCACCGATGCCATTGGCATGGGGCTCAATTTGGATGTGAATCATGTGGCGTTTTCAGCGACATCGAAATTTGATGGCAACCGCATGCGACCGCTTTTGCCAACTGAACTGGCGCAAATCGCAGGCCGTGCTGGACGACATATGAATAACGGCAGCTTCGGCGTGACCGGTGAAGCTGCGCCTTTGCACGATGAATTGGTTGAGGCCATTACCGAAAATCGGTTTGCGCCTTTGACCAAGCTTTATTGGCGCAATGCCAAGCTGCAATTTGGCTCCACCAAAGCGCTGATCTCTGCGCTGGAACAACATACCAGCAATGAATGGCTGACCCGCGTGCGCGAAAGCTGCGATTTGGCTGCGCTTAAGACTTTGGTGCAAGATGCAGAGGTTGCGGCGCGCGCAAGCGATGGCGCCTCGGTTGCGCTGCTCTGGGACGTCTGCCGAATCCCTGATTTTCGAAGCATCTCAAACCGGCAACATGCCGAGCTTCTGGGTGTTATTTACAACTATTTGCATGAAAAGGGCCAAATTCCGCAAGATTGGCTCGCGCGGAGCATAAATAGTTTAGATAATACCAAGGGTGACATTGACGCCCTGTCAAAAAGGTTAGCCTATATCCGCACATGGACCTATGTTGCACAACGCAAAGACTGGGCCCAAGATCATGAACATTGGCGCGAAGCGACCCGCGCTGTAGAAGACCGCTTGTCAGACGCGCTGCATATCGCGCTGACCCAAAGATTTGTCGATCGGCGCACATCTATTTTGATGCGGCGATTGAAACAGAAGGAGAGCCTTGTGGCCGACGTGAATAAAGATGGCGAAGTAACAGTAGAAGAGCAGTTTGTTGGGCGGCTTGAGGGATTTCAATTTCGGCAAGATGCCAGCGCGTCCCCCGATGAGGCCAAGACGCTCCGCAGCGCAAGTCTTCAAGCCTTGGCCCCCGAGTTCCACCTTCGGGCTGATCGGATGTATAATGCGCCAGATACGGAAATTGATTTCACCGAACAAGGCGGCCTGATGTGGGGCAGCTCGGCGGTGGGCAAGCTGATTCCCGGCTCAAATGCGCTCAAACCGCATGTGCAGGCCTTTGTCGATGTCGAGGCCGGACCAGAAGTGGCTGAGAAGGTAACGCGACGTCTGCAGCATTTCATTGATCGTAAAATAGCCACTTTATTTGAGCCATTGATCAATATGCAGCGCGACGAAAGCCTCACGGGCATGGCGCGCGGCTTTGCGTTTCAGATGATCGAAGGGCTGGGTGTTTTAGACCGGGCGGATGTGGGCGAGGACGTGAAATCCTTGGATCAAGAGGCGCGCAGCGCCTTGCGCAAGCATGGCATCCGATTTGGTCAGTTTACCATCTTCATGCCGTTGTTGCTCAAACCCGCGCCAACGCGCTTGCGGTTGTTGCTTTGGTCTTTGGCCTCCGGCCTGCAAGAATTTCCCGAGGCGCCGCCGCCGGGTCTGGTGACTGTGCCGACCGATGAGACAAAGCCCGCGGGATATCATTTGAAATCTGGGTATCGCGCCGCTGGCGAACGGGCTTTGCGTGTCGATATGGCTGAACGCCTGGCAGATATGCTGCGCACTCAGGACACGCGTGGTGGATTTGAAGCCACGGCGGATATGCTGTCGATCACCGGCATGACGTTGGAGCAATTTGCCAATTTGATGCAGGGCCTAGGGTATCGCGCGGAAAAGGCGGAGCGGGTCAAGGTGAAAGCGCCCGCGGCAGAACCGGTGGCTTCGGGGCCTGCCAGTGATGCGGAAGTTTCAGGCGACGCGATGCCGGCGGCGGTCGAGACCGCCCCAGAAGATGCGCCCACCGCAGAGATCCCAGCAGCAGAGCCCGAGGCACCCACCTCAGAGGGCGAAGATGCCACCAAGGAGGCGGCGCCTGTGGAAATGGAGGTGTTTTATACCTTCGCATGGGGCGCGAAACGTGTGGAGCGCGCGGCGGATGGGCCACGCAAAGGCCAAAAACCACGCGGTAAGCCCAAGCAAGAGCGTGCACCGAAGGGCAAAGGCGGAAAGCCAGGCGGCACCTCGGGCAAGGCGGAGCGCTTTCAAGCTCGCCCCCCCAAACGCGACAAGCCGATTGATCCAGACAACCCCTTTGCCGCAGCCTTGATGGGATTTAACAAAAAGTGAGTGAGGCAAAACCGGGTCTTCGAATTGACAAATGGCTCTGGCAGGCCCGGTTTTTTAAGACGCGGAGCCTGGCCACAAAGCTGGTGCAATCGGGTAAGCTGCGCCTGAATGGCGATCTGATCTCCAAGCCGGCGCGAATGATCAGCGTCGGCGATGTGCTGACCTTCCCAAAAGCATTGGACACAAGGGTGATTGAAGTGCGCGCACTCGGCACGCGGCGCGGCCCCGCTCCAGAGGCCCAAGCCCTGTATCTCGATTTGGCGCCCCCTGCACCCAAACCCGCCTTCACCGCCAGCCCCAAGGCCGATCACCGCCCGACGGCGCGCGAGCGCCGGGCCATTCAAAAATTTAAGCAAGAACTTGAAGAGAACTAAGCCGCGCGTAACTTGCCAAAGAGCAGCTTGCGGTTTATGCGCAGGTTGAAGTCAAAGGAAACACGATTATGACATATGTTGTCACAGATAATTGCATCGCCTGTAAATACACAGACTGCGTTGAGGTCTGCCCGGTAGATTGCTTCTACGAGGGTGAAAATATGTTGGTTATACATCCTGATGAATGTATTGATTGCGGTGTTTGTGAACCTGAGTGTCCCGCCGATGCTATTCGTCCGGACACTGAGCCGGATATGGAAAAATGGGTGGATTTCAACCGGAAGTATTCCGAGGCCTGGCCTGTGATTATTACTAAAAAAGACGAGCTTCCAGAGGCGGAAGCCCGCGACGGCGAAGAGGGCAAGTTAGAGAAATATTTCTCTGAAGCGGCCGGAACTGGCGGGTAAATAGCCCGGCTTTAACAATCGCTCAAAATATGATATGCTACATTCAGATGAACAGCTGTTTTAACACAGCGCCAAGCGCATCCTCTTTAATCTGACCTTAAGGCTGGTTCCTTACAGCAGGTTTACCGGTGCGTCGGCGTGAAAGGACGAAGATGAGTAAGAAGAAACTTGATTTCCGTATTGATGAGTATGTGGTCTATCCTGCCCATGGGGTTGGCAAGGTCACTGCGGTTGATGAGCAAGAGGTTGCGGGCATCACTCTTGAGTTATTCGTTGTGGCTTTTGACAAAGACAAGATGACCCTGCGCGTGCCAACTCATAAGGCGATTGAAGTGGGAATGCGCCCATTGGCAACGCCCGATGTCGTGGCCCATGCCATGGCAATCCTACGCGGTAAAGCCAAGGTGAAACGCGCTATGTGGTCCCGCAGAGCGCAGGAATATGAGCAAAAGATCAATTCCGGTGATTTGATCGCAATTGCCGAGGTGGTGCGTGATTTGCACCGCACCGATGACCAGCGCGAGCAAAGCTATTCAGAACGCCAGCTTTATGAAGCCGCACTTGAGCGTCTCACACGCGAAATTGCCGTGGTGAACGGGGCCGAAGAATCAACAGCCGGGCAAGAAATCACCGATGTGCTGATGTCGCGTGTGGTTCCGGCAGCCAGCTAGAGCGGGAGTGACACGACACTCGCGCTGGGGATCAATAGGATCGGCGCGGGCCGCGTCAGCTGAGGTGGCCTCAAAGGAAGGCCACGAGACAGATCAAGGCGCAGGTTTCGGCGCATTGCTGACAGGCCCCTAAAATATCACCCGTCTGCCCACCAATTTTGCGCTTCGCGATTGCAGCAACGGCCCAAGCACCAAGAGGCGCCCCGATCAAGGCAGGCCAAGCGCCGCTCAAGGCCGCAACCGCCGCCCCAAGCGCAAGGGCTAGGCTGGCAGTTTGCGGGGCGGGGCGGCCAACGCTGGCGGATAATCCCTTCCCGCGGGCATTGGGCAGCGCGGTCATCAGCGGCACCATCATGGCCCGCGATAGGGCCATAACGCCAAGGATGGGCCAAAGGCTCTGCGCCGCCAGCTGGCCATATAGCGTGGCTTGCAGGCCCAAGATGCAGGTCAGTCCAACGACGCCATAGACGCCAATATGGCTGTCTTTCATGATGTCCAGCCGCTGCTTTGGGCTCCAGCCCCCCCAAAGCCCGTCCAAACTATCGGCCAGCCCGTCATAATGCATGGCACCTGTGACCCATGCTGTCGTGCCGACCACAAGCAGGCCGATGGCAAGGCTCGGCAGGCCCAACACGAGCCCTGCCCAGGCGGCCAAAGCGGCCAGCGCGCCCAAGAGGGCCCCGGCCAGACCATAGGCCCAACTTGGATGCGCGCCGCGGGCTTGTGCCTGCTGCGTTTCAACGCGTACAGGCAAGCGGCTGAGCAGGCCGATCGCGGCGGGGATGTCGTCCCATTTTGGAAACCATGTGTCGGAGTTAGACATTAAGCGGGTCCTTTCGTCGCATCGGCTTATTCTGCGCTTCGGTAGACACAGGATCAACTGCAATCAACGGATTTACATGAACTATGCGTGACATTTCTTCGGTAGCTGAGTTTCGTGACTTTATGAGTAATCTGCCTGCGGCGGATGACAGTGCCGGGCAGGCGGCGACTGAGCGCAATGCACAGTTGACAAAACCGCCCGGTGCATTGGGCGATTTGGAGGATTTGGCGATTTGGTACGCCCGTTGGTCCGGACAAGCGCGGCCCCGCATTGACGCGCCCCAGGTTGTGATTTTCGCTGGAAACCATGGGGTTGCGGCCGCTGGCGTCTCGGCATTTCCGCCGGAGGTGACACAGCAAATGGTCTATAACTTCCAAGCCGGTGGCGCGGCGATCAACCAGATCTCCAAGACTTTTGGCGCAAAAATGGACGTGGTTGCATTGGAGCTGGACCGGCCAACGCAAGATTTCACCCAGGGGCCGGCAATGACCGAGTCCGACTTGCTGTCCGCTTTGCAAACCGGCTGGCGGGCGGTGGATCGGCAGGCCGATCTATTTGTGGCTGGCGAAATGGGCATCGGCAATACAACGCCGGCGGCGGCGATTGCCGCGGCTTTGCTGGGGGGCGCGGTTCAAGATTGGGTTGGGCGCGGCACCGGGGTGGATGATGCCGGTTTGGCCAAAAAATGTTCCGTGGTGGAGGCAGGATTGGCCCGTCATGCTGAGGTATTGCATGATCCGCTGGCTGTTTTGCAGGCTCTCGGTGGACGGGAAATTGCCGCTATGGCCGGATCAATTGCAGCGGCGCGGGCCCATGGTATTCCCGTACTTTTGGATGGGTTCATTTGTTCTGCGTCAGCTTTGGTTCTGCATGCGATGAACCCGGCGGCTTTGGATCACACCCAGGCAGGCCACAAAAGCGCTGAAGGTGCCCATGCGCGGCTTTTGGAGCATCTTGGCAAGACGCCGCTGTTGTCACTTGGGCTGCGGCTCGGGGAAGGCTCGGGCGGTGCCTTGGCTATAGGTGTTTTGAAAGGGGCGGTGGCCTGTCTTTCGGGCATGGCAACATTTGCCGAAGCCGGGGTCTCGGATGCGTGAAGCCGCTATCCGCGTGGCATGTCCAGAGTAATTGAACGGCCAGATTTGGCATAGGTGAGGCTTTTGGTCGAGATATCCGTCACGCGCCCACCATCCAACCGATCTCCGATGCGCACTTTGACGACCTGACCATTGGGCAGGCGCACGAGCGCGTTGCGCAGGCGGTTTGTGCCAGTTATTCCTATTAGATTGATATTGCGTAAGTTTATCACATTTGTTCGGGTGGCAGAACGGGCAACTGCCTTGCGGCTGGTGGCTGTGGGTGCTTGGATTTCGGAGGGTTTGGCCACCACCGGCGCCGGCAAGAGCGCCGCCAGTTCAATCGTGCGCGGACGGGATTGCGGCCGCAGCGAGCGCGTCAGACTTTTGCCCTCGGGCAGGGTTGTTGGCCGCACGGGCGGCGGCAGGCCAGCGGGGCGCGGCATGGGCCGGAATGCGGCCAAAGGATTTGCCTCCTCTGGCGGTGCGGCGTCAGGCTGCACAGGCGCCGCCGTCTGATCGGTCTGCTCAAGTGCCGCCGTCACCGGTGGTTGGATTGCAGGTTCTGCAAGGGGCGTTGGTGTGGCGTCTGCGGGCGTCTCTGTTTGATCTTGCGCGACATCTGGCGCGCGGTTGTCCTTGTCTGGCAGCGGGTCGGGCATCAACCAAGGCGTGTCCAGTACACGGGGCGCTATTTCGTTTTGCAGGTTGGGATCTCGGGCCGCGATGAGCCCCTTTGTGTCTGCGGGGGGCGCGGCGGTGGGCTCGGTGACAGGGCTGACGGTCACAGCGCGGACCGCTGGCGGTTCCTGCGCGGTAAGGCCAATGGCCGGTTCCGCATCATGTTCGGGATCTTTGAGGGCGACCTCTGCCTTTTGCAATTGTACCGCATCATCCCGGGCCTGTGGCGCGACCGCAGCTCGTTCGGCGGGAGCAGACGGCACGTCCAAAGGTTGCAGGCTGATTTCAATGGCCTGCCCGATCGGGTCAGCGGGAAGACCTGCGGTCATCTCACCCTGGGAAGGGGAAAGGCCCAACCAGACATAGATTTTTTCGCGCCCGAGTGTTGCGGCCAGCGCGGCTACGGTGAACATGAATAGCACGAGCAGAGTTGTCAGGATCAAGCCCAAATATCTTGGCTTTCCGCCGACCTGCGCCTGCAGTGTTGTGAGATTTGGCTCTTTGGGTTTGCGCGGGCGCGGGCGTAGGAGTTGGCGGATCCCTGCAAAGCGTTGCGCGATTCGCAGGGGTTGGCTGGCCTGCGATTTGGCGCTTGCGGCTGGCAAGGTCTCAGCTGGGACGGTTTGGGTTTCGGTCACCTGCGGGGCAGGTGCAGCCGCTGTTGCGGCCCCTAAGCTGGGCGATAGCGGGGCCCTGTCAGCTTGCACCGTTGGATGGGCCGAAATCTGCGGAGTTGGGGCCGCTTCATCTGCTGCGCCTGCGCTGAGCTCTGGCGTGGGGGAGGCTGCGGGGGTGGGATTTGCGATGGGTGGCTGGGGCGCAGAATTGGCGCCCTCTTTCAGGGCCGCAAGGGGCGTCAGATCCGTGGCTCCAGCCTCTTGGGTCGCTGCGATATAGGGCCTCGGCCGGTTTAGGGCGCCAGCTTCAGGCCTTTGAAATACAGAAAAATTATTGCCCCAAGAGCCGCCCGGCAGAGCGACGTAACCCACAGCTTTAAAGCCAAAGGCCTTGGTGAGGCTGTCGGCCTCGTCAAGCGTTTCTTGCGCAATTGCCGCGAGGCTCTGCCCCTGGGGTGTGGGCAGACGATCCACGCAGAGCTCGCGGAACTCATAAGGGGTTTGGCCCGCCAGCGCATGCTGCAGGGCTGCGCTGCTGGTGTCGGAGTGATCCAGATCCAAAAGCTTGATCTGATCGGCGGGCAGCGCAACGAGAACCTCCAGCGCATCTGCCGCGCCCGGCACCGCCGTTTGGCGCAGATGCGCGAGCGCTTTGGTCAGATTTTCGCTGTCCATTGAGACGGATCCAAGCCGACGCCAATGGCCCGATGCATCCGCGCGCTCAAGGTCAATACTGTCACTGGATAGATGAAGTAGAAATGTTGATGTCATCAAACCCTCAATCGACGTGCCAGATCCACATTAGACCCTGAGAAACTCGCATAATCGGGTCGGCGGTGCAACGATCATGCGTCAAAAGGATGAATTTATGCCCTGAGAATTGATTTATGTGGGAGAACAGGCCAATCATCGCGCATGGGCTTGGCAAGTTATTGCCACTGGCCTGGAATGGTTCATAATTTGAGGAAAGCATCCATGCTCACCCCCTTTCATCTTGCGATTAATGTGACAGATTTGGAGACCACGCGCGTCTTTTATGGCGAGGTGTTGGGGGCAAAGGAGGGGCGCAGCACGCGCAGTTGGGTTGATTTTGATTTCTTTGGTCACCAGCTGTCGTTCCACCTAGGGCCGGTGATGAAAACTGAAAACACCGGCCATGTTGGCGATCATTTGGTTCCTATGCCGCATTTCGGTATGGTTCTGGCCCTGCCGGAGTGGCAAGCCTTGGCAGCCCGGCTCGCGGCCGCGCAAGTGGCCTTTATTCTGCCCCCTTCTGTGCGCTTTGAAGGCGAACCCGGTGAGCAATGGACTATGTTCTTTAGAGATCCATCCGGCAATCCCATTGAAATTAAGGGCTTTGCCGATTTAGAGGCGGTATTTGCCAGCCACTAGGGCCGCAGATCAGCGCATCCAAAATCCGGCGCGTTTGATTGTGTTTCGGATCTGTTTCTCTTTGCGGGGCAGGTTATTTTGATCAAACAGCGCCCGCACCTTCGCACCGCGTTTTTGGTAAACCATTCGGCGAATGGGCTCATAGGCTTTGACGACTTTCTTGATCTTATTGGGCGCGATGGCCGTCTCCAAGGTTTTGATCGCCAAATCACTCTCGCGCGCGTAGAGCAACGGCAAGAGGCGATAGTGACAGGACACGGTCCCATCCAAATGGCCGGCCTCAAGCGTATCACGGCCACCACCGAAACTGTGGATGACCAAGGGCAGGGCGACTTGATCGAGCCATGGGTCCAGCTCTTGGCAGACAAGCTCCGTCGGCCCATCGTCGCGGATGGCTAGGGCATAGTTTAAAAATCGATCGCCAAAAATTTTGGGGCATTTATAATAGAAATACCCGGCGTTAAAATACAGGTACCGCCGCCAATATTCATCCGGTTGCGACACATCCAAGCTGCTTTCGAAATCGAGCTTAAATTTATCGTATAGGCTCTTCCAAGTGGCTGTATATCCGGGGCCGTAAAGTTCGATCACCGGCCATGTCCCTTCAACTTTGAGCGAGGCAGAGGGGCGCTCGAAGTCAAAAGGCACCCTGTCCAAGGCGCCTGTGATCAACGTGTCTGTGTCAAAAAAGACGAAGGGCTCGCCCTCGGGCAAGACAGAGAGTGCCTCTATTTTGTTGCCATATGGGTAGTATCCGCCGAAATGGGTATTCTCAAAAGGCGTAATCTTTCCGCCCAAATTCTCAATGACCTCACGAATTTCAGGATCAGTCATTGCCGGGTTCTGATCCCACCGTTCGTTGTGTTGTGGCTCAGCTACGAAGACTTGGCCGTTAAAATCCGGTGCGGATTGGCGCAAACTGGCCAAAAACAGAATGGCCTCATATTGCAAGCGCCCGGATTGACCAATGATTAAGATATTAAACTTCATAAGTTGAGGCTGTCCTATTGGGCAATAAAATGAATATGAAAAACGATTTGGGCGACTAAAGGATTACTATTTGTAGATAAAAATACAGGAAATGGGTGAGATGTGCCAGTGAAAATCCAGCGCAGGTTGCGGCAAAGCCAATGTTTTAGGGCCCCATGGTTTTTGATTGCTGAATGTGCCTGACTGCGCCAGCATAGGCCAAAGGCCGGTTTGGCGGAGCGATCGGGGCGCGTGTCATGGAATTTGATTATATTATCATCGGGGCCGGGTCTGCGGGCTGTGTTTTGGCGAACCGCTTGAGCCATGATCCGAGTAACCGAGTGCTCCTGCTGGAGGCCGGGCCGGAAGATAAGTCACTGTCCATAAAAATCCCGGCCGCCTGTTTGTCCAATCTAAAGAGCACGAAACACAATTGGGCTTTTCAGGGAGAAGCGGAGCCGGAATTGGATGGTCGCCAGCTACAGCATGATCGGGGCAAAACTCTTGGGGGATCTTCGTCGATCAATGGCATGTGTTTCATCCGCGGCAATGCGCTGGATTACGAGGGGTGGCGCCAAGCCGGGTGTGAGGGGTGGAGCTATTCTGATGTGCTGCCCTATTTCAAACGCATGGAGAGCTATAGCGGCGGGGCTGATGAGTTTCGCGGCACCGAGGGTCCGCTGCATGTCCAACGGTCTGAAGCAACCGAACCCTTGGCGCGTGCGTTCTTGGAGGCAGGCGCACAGGCGGGATATCAAACAACCGATGATATCAGCGGTTATTGCCAAGAAGGTTTTGGTGTTTTTGACCGAACGGTTTTCAAGGGCCAGCGTTGGAGCGCGTCGCGGGCTTACTTGGATCCTGCGCGTGGGCGCGAAAACCTAACGATTGTAACGCGGGCCTTGGTGCATCGCTTGAACCTATCGGGCAATCGGGTGACGGGTGTCTTATATCGTGATCGACATGGCGCGCTGGTGAACGCGATGGCGCGGAAAGAAGTTCTTCTGTCTGCCGGCGCTGTCGGCTCGCCGCATCTATTGATGCTGTCTGGTATTGGGCCCAAATCTCATTTGGAGGCCATGGGCATTGCGGTGAAGGCGGATCTGCCGGGGGTAGGTCAAAACCTACAGGACCATCCAGATTTTGTATTGCAATTTAAATGCCTGCAACCCGTCTCTCTATGGCCAAAGACGAAACCCTGGGCCATGGTCGCGGCGGGACTTCGCTGGTTGGTCGCCGGTGACGGGCTGTGTGCGTCCAATCACTTTGATGCTGTGGCCTGCATTCGGTCGGAGGCCGGCGTGGAGTATCCCGATCTTCAGCTGACCATTTCCCCAATTGCTGTGGATGAGAATTGGTCACCTTTGCAAGAGCATGCCTTCCAAATCCATGTGGGCTTGATGCGGGCGCACAGCCGCGGCTCAATTGAATTGAGATCTGATAATCCGGCCGATCCTCCGCGTATTTTGGCCAATTATCTACAAGATCCGCGGGATCGCGAGTTGATGCGGAAAGGTATTCGCTGGGTGCGCGAATTGGTGGCGCAACCTGCGTTTTCTGCTCTCAAAGGTGTTGAGATTTTCCCTGGCGCTCAATGTCAGTCCGAGGCAGAGCTTGATGCGAAGCTCAACAGCCATACCAGCTCACAATGGCATTTGTCGTGCACGGCCCGCATGGGGCCAGAGACGGACCGGCTGGCGGTGGTGAATTCAGACGCTAAGGTGCACGGAGTGTCAGGGCTGCGTGTTGTGGATGCCTCAATCATGCCCTTTGTGACCAATGGCAACACCAATGCGCCCACGATTATGCTGGCCGAAAAGCTTAGTGATACCATCTCAGGGCTTGCCCCGCTTGCTCCAATGGACTTGCCAGTGTGGAAGAGCCCAAATCACAAAAACGCGCAGCGTTGACCTGCGGGGGGCACCTGGTTTTTGGTGAAATTCCTGGGATACATGTGGATTTTCGGTGAAAAATGGTGGGCGACCCTGGAATCGAACCAGGCGTGCGTCTCCGCGAGGGAGTTACAGTCCCCTGCCACACCTTGCGGCCTGTCGCCCACTTTAAACTGAGGCGATTGCCTCGGTTTGGGCACGAGTACGACTTAGAAAATCGCGCGTCAACCCGAAAATTGCCTTTGACAGAGTGAAGCGAGAATAAGCTGTAAACCCGCTTTGGGAAGCCGCAATTCTGGATCGGAGTTTACGTCGGCGCCTGAGGTGCGCGGCCTTGGGGACTTGCCCTATTAGACAGGTGAGTGCTCCCTGTGGCGTGGTAATTCTCTGAAAAATTACTTACCCTAGGCTCAGTCGTCGATTCGGTGTGTTGGTTTGCATCGCATAGGGACTCAATTTGACTGATCTCCACTCGGTCTTAACGCCTTTGATTTTTTGATGAGGCGCGGGCTGGTTGGTAATATTTACGTAATAAAAACAATATATTTAATTTGTGTGCATGATCTTATGACCGATTTGAGACCCGATTTAGCAGATGATGAAATTGACCTTCGCGAATTATTCGCCGTGCTTTGGCATGGGAAATGGTTAATTTTTTCTCTGTGTTGTGTGGCGCTGTTGCTCGCGTCTGTCTATCTCCACTCTGCAGAGCGAAAATATACCGTTTCAATGATATTAAAGCCGGTGATTGAGGACAGCACGGGTCCAAATTTGGCCGGTCTCGGCGGCTTGGCCTCTTTGGCAGGCGTGTCTCTACCACAAAGTGCCAGCGGTGATTTTGCGACCTTTCGAGCCTTGTTGCTGTCTGAAGAGGTGGCTGAACGTGTGATCGCTGCAACAGAGCTTTTACCGGCAATTTTCAAAAATGAATGGGACGCGCAGAATGCGCAGTTTCGCAGAGCGCCGCGCGGGGTGTTGGGGCGCAGTCTAAGCGGTTTGAAATCCGTATTAACGGGCGATGAAAAACGCGATTATACCCCACCCAATCCGCAAAGATTGTCGATTTTTATGGATGATGCGCTTGGGCTGTCCGTTGATAATGAGACGGGATTTTTGACCGTCTCAGCCGAGTCGGCAGATCCTGAAACGCTTGTGGCGATGATTGTTGCGGCGACCGAAGCGACGGATGAACTCATGAAAGAGCGCTACGTCATCAATGCGGAGCAAACGCTGCAATTTTACCAGTCCAAAATATTAACATCCCGGTCGCGGGAACATCGCGAAGCTTTGGCAAAATTGATCTCCGCAGAAGATCAAAAACTGATGTTGACCTCCGAGGGGCGGCATTTCGTGGCCGAACCGCTGACCCGCGCCACCACAAGCATGGATCCAACTTCGCCAAAATCAGTCTTGGTCTTGGCTTTGGCCTTGATCTTGGGTGGATTTGCCGGAGCAGCTTTGGTTCTGATCCGTGCCGCCCTTAGTAATACGAAAGTTGCATAATTATGTTGAATTTATTCCGTTCTATCTTCTTTGGTTTCGTCTTACTTGGAACAGGTCTCGCAGCTCAGGGTGTAGATTTGCAACGTTTGCTGCAAAATGATCCGGACCTACAAAAGTAGATTGATGCTTTGAATCTGGGCAATTCACAGCGCAATGATACGTTCGGCGTTCCGACATCTCAGCCGCCCCAGGTGTTGAATTCAAACGATTTACGCGGCAATCCGGCCTTGATTTTTCAAAGCGAAGTCCAGTCGTCCCAAGGGCAATCGGTTTTATCACAGTATTTTTCAATTTTGACTGGGCAGGCGCTGCGTGTTTACGGCGCCGATGAGTTTCGTCAAACGCAGGATTAAAACCTTATATTTTTCAACACGATAGGGTAGAATTACCGGCTTGCTGCTGGCGATGTATTGCGTGTCACCTTGAGGGGGTTCGAAGAGGTGGATCAGACCGTGCAGATTGGGCGTGACGGTTTTTTGGTGCTCAGCAATCTGCCGCCCATACAAGTCAGCGGCCACACGATTGGCAAGGTCGAGGAACGGTTGCTCGATATGTTGCGGCTTGATGATGCCTCGGCCTCCGCCTATTTGACCCTCGACACGGCACGTTTAATCACGGTTCAAGTCTCTGGGAATGTGAACGCTCCGCGGACGCTGGCCGTGCCGGCTTATACGCCTCTGAGCCGCATTTTTTCATATGCGAGGGGAATTGCGGACAATGGATCCCTGCGCAATGTGATTTTAAGTGACCGTAACGGGGAGATGTCCCAGGTCGATTTTTATGAATTTTTACAAAGCCCTTTGGGTGCGACTGATCCGGTGGTCGTAGACAATGCACGGGTTTTCGTGGGCGATAAGGGCGCGACCGTGGCCACAACGGGGTTCGTGGCGCGGCCCGGGATTTACGAATTGCCGAAAGGGGAGACGCAGATTGCGGTGACAGATCTGTTGAAACTCTCGGGCACCTCCTTTGTGCCGCCCGGTGCGGTGGTCGAAGCGCTCTATTTCGATGAAGACGGGACACCTGATTCTCGGCCTGTGACTCTGTCTGAAGAGCTCTTTGCTGGTGAGGCGCTTCGGGTTCGTTTCGTGGAGACGCGGGATGTCTCGACCATTCAAGTGCGGGGCGCGGTGATTGGTGAATATTCGCTGGCCACCACGAAAGCCTTGCCGGTCAAAGATGTGTTGAAAAATGCCTCTGTTCTCAAGCCGGAAGCCTTGCTGAATTTTGCGCTTATTATGGGCCCCAATGTCGTGAACCGGGCAATTGATCTGGAGCACGCACTTTTGGATCCTGCGATCACAATTCCAGCCGGCGCTACGCTCTATGTTTTTGAGCAAAGCGAGTATCGCGCGCTTGTGTCAGCAAACCCGAATGACACGGTGGACCCATTGGCCGCAGCCATCACCCAAGCGGAGGTTGCAGAAATCTACCTCAATGGCGAGCGGCTGGCTTATATACCGCCATCTGACACGCGCAGATTGGCCGATGCCATTCGTCCATTTTATGCGCCAACGCCACAAACCGTCCTGGATTTTGCATTGATTCAAAGGTTTGGGGGTGAAGGTCAAAAGGTGGAAGCGATATCTCTGCGCGATGTGTTTTCAACAGTTTCGGATCAAAAAATGCGCGTCGGCGATCGCTTGTTTGTGTTCGAGAAAACATTTTATCAAAATTTGCTCAAAACTGTCCAGGGTGAGTTTGAACCTGACGGGACCTATGCTGAGAGTGATTTGCGGGAAGGCCTTTTGCGCGGAGATGGGCAAACATTGGTAGAAACTGACCAATCTATGGCGCTCCTACAGCAACAGAACTACAGGCACGCCCAAGAGAAAGAAAAGCTGGCTTTGGTTGTTGAAGTGCTCAGTTCTGCCCATGTGATACGTATTGAATTGGATGATGAAATCATTGGATTTTTACCATTTTACGATGTGATGACGCTTGGGGATGTCGTCGATATTTTGGGTGGATTGCCGGCCAACCTATCTACAGAATTGGCATTTCTGACTGAATATCGCACGTCCCAGCTTCCCACGGCCGTCAATCTTGGCGCAGCAGATTTTATCCGCCTAAAGCCCAAGCAAACAGTGCACTTTATGACCGAGCCTACCTATGAAGACATTCTTGATAGCTACAATAGCCCCAAATCGACCCCATTGCTGGATATGGCGCGGCAAACGGAGCTGGCATCGATTTATGTTGATGGTCGGTTGGTCTTGCTCATCGCGCCGCATAAATTCCTGGATCCATCAGAATATTTTTCGCGTGTGATTGCGGGGTCCGCAATCTATCCGCTCTACGCAAACGTATTGCGCAAGCGAAACGGTGGCGATGGTTGGCGCTTCGGCTCCATAGTTCCAGGTCAATTGCTTGATCAAAAGGGACAGTTTAAGCTGAAATATTCAGACCGTGTGGATATTTACACCACAAAATTTGTACGCTTCAACATGATCCATTCAAATAAAGGCGCCGATATCGAACGCGCACAGTTTCGTGATGTCGCGACATCCAGTGTGGCGGAAATTCAGACGGACCAGGAAGTAGAGGAAAACGTCGAGGCGCAAGTGCAATTGGAACGCGAGGCCGATACTGCAGTTGCTGCAACGGCGATTTCTTTGGACAATGAAATCGTATCGCGCGGCATCTTGAGCATGCGGCAAGCAACGCGCTCGGTCACGGGCGCAGTCCAATATCCCGGACTTTATCCGGTAGCGGGTGAGGTCTCTTTGTCAGACTTGATTGACGCGGCTGGCGGCGTGCTTGAAGGCGTGGATGAAACGCAAATTTTGATTACGAGATTGACCACTGAAGACGGTCGATTATTGAATCGCGGATCCAATCTCATAGATCTGACAAAGCGCGATCCTGCATCTGTTCGGCTCAAAGGACAATATTTTGTAAACGTGCCGTTTATCATCAATGATGCGGTCAGCGGATCCATCACCATAAACGGAGAGGTGGAGCGGCCGGGCACCTATGTTTTTGGGCGTTCTGAGACGTTGCATGACGTGTTGAAACGGGCCGGCGGGCTTACAAAAACGGCTTATCCCTTAGGCGCTGTGTTTTCTCGCGAGTCTGCAAAAAAGAGCGAAGCGGAAGCCAATGGCATTTTAGCCGGTCAAGTGGAGGCGTCGATCCTTAGTCTTGCAAATTCCGATGTTGGCTCTGCCGGCGACCAGATTAATGCTGTGCTCGGCTTTTCCAAGCTGTTGCGTGAACAGGAGGTTGTCGGGCGGCTCGCGGTGAATGTGTTACAAGAGGTTCATTCTGTGCCGGTTTATCTAGAGGACAAAGACATATTAACCATTCCGAAACGCCCCTCGCATGTTTCGGTCATTGGATCGGTTAATCGCAATACGATGGCGTCATATGCACCGGACAAGCGGGCAGAAGATTATGTGGCATCAGCCGGCGGCGTCACGCGAATGGCAGATAAAAAACGCACATATATCCTGCTGCCTAACGGCGAAAGCATGCCGCTCAGCAGCGAGGTGATCATTCCACCCGGAGCGGTTTTGGTGGTACCTCCGAAAGTTGATAAGTTGAGTATTTTAGGACTGACAGATGTGATCGCGCGTGTTCTGGGCAATATCGCGACTGCGGTACTTGCGATTAACAATGTTAACTAAGGTCACGAGTTTGGCGCTTGCACTGATCTGCGCGAGTGCCACACCGGAAAGGCTTCATGCAGCCGATCAGCCCGGCTCAGTCGATCATAAATTGCATCGGATGAGTCCCGCTGTTGTTTCGGATTTTTTTGACACCACCCCTGAAGCGGACCGCTTTGTTTGGGTGCCTCAGCGACAAGGTTTGTCGCGATATGGCTTTACAATTCCCCGCGAGGGGTTTGGACAGGCGGAGATCTATCAGGACACATCGGACCTGTTTTACCTCAGCGATCTGCGTGATTTTGGTTTGGCCCCAGGCGGTGCCCCATCCCTCTCATGGAAGGCTATTCTCGCAAAAGACAGCATGGCGCTTGGATTGGAGGGCAGTTGGGCACCGAGCTATCGGGTTGGCGTGCGTGTGCAATCAAGCGCAGGGTCGAAAATTCAAGGGGTGCTCCGTCGTCAACTGGTTGTTTCAGAACAAACCGTTGTTGGGCTATCGGCTGAGATTGGCTCTTCTGCACCGCTTCGTTTGGTGGGGGAGGCTGTGACGTTGGCCGCGAATGAAGGCTCGGAACTCTTTGCCAATTTGGCGGTTGAGGTTGGCGGTGGTCTGCTTTGGGGAGAGGTTGGTAAAACTTGGTTTAATGTCTGGGGCAATTTAGATCTCTCCGCATCTACCTATACCCATGCTGGGGACACTCAGGGACAGGTCATGTTTGAATATGGTCGACCAAACTATAAAATGAGTTTCGGCGTGCAAGAGGTGTTCTCAAGCTCGCCGAGCTTGGTGTTGGAATTGGCGGTGCAACCCAAACGGCAAGGAGCTTTGCAATCGGAAATTGTGGTACGGAATTCTGGCTTAGAGGACTCACGGCTCAGCTTCCAAAGACAGAGTTTGAAATCCTTCAGACGGGTGGAGATGGCGCAGGTTTGGCGCGAGGGTTTGGGTTTTGAGCGCAATAAGTGATTTGAATTATTTATGTGCCCAAATACATAAGCGTAGGTAGATTTGTGCCAGGCTCCAACCTAGACATATGCCAACCACATCGGCCCAGAAATCCATAATATCGCCCTGTCGACCGACCAAGGGTTGGATAATTTCAATCATCGCGCCAAATAGGGCGGCAAGGCTCAGTATGATAATGCTGCCACTGGGTCTAAAACTGCAAATCGGGAAGGTCAAAGCCGCAAAAGCAATGCCGTGATATAACTTATCGTGACCTGAAGCGGCAGGAAGGTGCGGCACGGACAGCAACGTAAGGCCCGCAATGGTCGCAAATAAAACACCCGTGACCAAAACGTCTAAATAAAGATTTTGGATTGTTTTGGTGACATTCATGAGGGGGCCTGTCCTTTGTGCGCCTGATTTTCATACCAGTATTTGCCGCGCAACGCTAATTTAAAACACAAGCTGCGCTAAACGACGCAGGATTTAGGACATTGCCTGATTTTCTTGTGTCATTCTGTGCTGCGGCATGTCATAATGAGACCTATAACTTAGATTAATATCAAATTTTCGCGTTGTTTTTTTAAAGTACCAATAATTTTTAGTCGGATTTTTCAATGAGTTTTTTTATATTTGCATGCGTTACATCTGTGGTAGCTGGATTTGCGATTCATGTCACCAAACCGCTCCACATTCGTTACACAGCAAAGGGTCATTCTGGCTCGGCAGTTCAATCGTCGCATCGTTTGCCGACGCCCCGACTGGGCGGTTTGGCCATTCTTGTGGGCATATTGCCCGGCGTTTTTTTGCTCGATGATCACGCCCGGCAATTGGGCTTTTGGTTGTTGGTCTCCTCCATTCCGGTATTTTTGGGAGGGCTGGGCGAGGACATCGGCTTTGATATTAAGCCTACTCAGCGGCTATTGGCATCTTTGGTTTCAGCCGCTTTGGCCGGAATTCTATTTGGCTATTGGGTTCCCTATGTGGATTTTCCGGGTCTTAGACTTCTGACAAGTATGAGCCTTATCTCGGTTGTCATCACGATCATCGTCAGCGGCGGAATATGCCATGCGGTCAACTTGATGGATGGGTTGAATGGATTGTCTATTTGCTGGGCGATCTGCGCCGCAATCGCGATGGCCATTATTGCTTTGAGCCTGCAGGACATGGCAGTGTTTAGATTGCTGTTACTGCTTATCGGTGCGTCGATCGGGATTTTATTTTGGAATTTTCCTTTGGGGAAGATATTTCTTGGTGACGCTGGAGCCTATACCTTGGGGCATGTTTTGGCCTGGATCGCGCTCCTCCTTATGAACCGGCACCCGGAAATTTCGCCGCTGTCCCTTCTGTTGATTTTTCTTTGGCCAATTACCGATATGTTGCTGTCAATGCTGCGCCGTAAGAGATCTGGAAAACCTATAGGGCAGCCGGATCGGTTGCATTTTCACCAGACGGTGATGCGACTTTTAGAAATTCAATTTTTTACCCGCTCCAGAAGGAACCTAACCAACCCATTGGGCACACTTATTATTTTGCCAATGGCCATTGCTCCGATGGTGTTGGCCGTTGTATTTAAAACGCAAACGGGCGCTGCTTTTATTGCGTTTTGGGGGTTTGTAGCCCTATTTGCTGTGGCCTACCGCTGGGCACTTCGGCGCGGGGGCCAGGCCGCGAACCGTACATCGCGAAAGTTCGAACAGTCCTAGTGTTACCGCTATGAACACGGGCTGCGCAGGCGCCGAAGTGCCCCGTATTTTCAGCTCATTTCGCAACACTATATATCGTCAATGTTCCCAGTGCGCGCAGCGCGGCAGGGTATAGGTGCTACAATATTTGCTGAAAATGCTATAGAATTTCACTTGCGCTTTGCCGAGCCACCGCTGCATAAGGCCCCAGCGGCTGGGATCGGAAGACAGATGAAAAAACCTACATGGATTGTTCAAAAAGAGCGTGATAAACGCGCGGCCGCGGCGGAAACCATTTGGCTTTTCGGCATTCATGCGGTGCGCGATGCGCTCTTGAACCCAAA
>Ga0209532_1001125_pt1 | contig 21632 bp, 17 predicted proteins | sample COG_02_FD_184746 | JGI IMG/M metagenome (GOLD analysis project Ga0209532, IMG submission 184746) | Pelagic Microbial community sample from North Sea - COGITO 998_met_02 (SPAdes) (version 2) | ecosystem: Environmental > Aquatic > Marine > Neritic zone/Coastal water | place: Helgoland, sampling... | reverse complement strand
TTTTGAGCTGAAACAATTGTTGTAGAAACAGCGATAAGTAGAAGTATGGTATATATTTTTTTCATTTTCAATGAAATTAAATGTTGTTAATTAGAAATATCTTGGTGAACGTAAAGTACGCTTGTTAGTAAATAGATCAAAGGTTAGAATAACCTCGTGTGATGATGGTGCTACAACGTTAATATCTGAAGTAACCGCATCATAGGCATATCCTATACGAAGTTCTGGCAGAACTTGAAAGCCAACAAGCCCACTAAATGAGTCATCAACTCTGTAAGAGACTCCTAATTCAAACTTTTCGAAAAATAAGGCATTTAAGTTAGCGTCAAAAGAAACCGGAGTTCCAAAGGCAGATTTAACCAAAACAGAAGGCTTTAGTTTTGTATTCTGTGAAACTTGAAAAACATACCCAGCAGTCCCAAAGAAGTGATTAACTTCTGACCCAATTTGTGTTCCGTTAGCATCCAGATGAACAGAGTTTAACATGTTAGGTACCGATACACCAACGTAAAATTTGTCTGTATATAAAAAAGCACCCGCTCCAATATTTGGATATACACTGCTAATGTCTTGATTAAAAAATGGATCATTTTGATCCTGCAGCTCTAAATCTACCAAACCTACATCATGAAAAGTAGCTCCAGCTTTAAGACCCAGGGCTAGTTTTGTGGTTGAGCTTAGTTGCAGAGTGTATGAAAAATCTGCAAACACATTAGTTTCGTTTACCGGTCCAAGCTCATCTTTGACAGCAGATAGACCAACCCCAACTTTATCATTTAATGGACCGTGTCCAGAAAAAGTAAATGTGGTTGGCGCTCCGTCCAAAGCGGCCCATTGTGTTCTATATAAAGAGGTAAAGGAAATATTCTCCTTAGACCCTGCATAGGCAGGATTTACAACATTCATGTTGTACATGAACTGTGTGTATTGAGGGTCCTGCTGCGCAGAGGCCTCTTTGGAACAAAGTAAAACACATAAAAGTAGTAATGGTATTGATAGTATTTTTTTCATTTCTGTGGTGTTTATTTTATATTGATTGTATCAAGAATACAAATACTCTAAAGCCTATAAGCTCGATACAAATTCATCTTTATATAATATTAGTTTTTCTCTCTATTGATGTATACCCAACCAGTATAGTTAGATCCAAATACTGGATCTTCTGCGTTTAACCCTAAAACATAGTAATAGGTTCCTGATGGTAACTCTTCACCATCTGTGGTTTGTCCTCCCCACTGGTTTGAGTAGTTGGTAAATTCATACACTGCGGTACCATTTCTATTAAATATCTGGAAAGAATTTATTCCTGTTCTATTGTTTAAGAAGCTTAGGTCTAGCACATCATTTAGGCCATCCCCGTTTGGAGAGATACCCTGAGAAATAACACAGTTTTCATTTTCTGCGTATAGCGATACAAGTACCTCGGCTGTGCCCATACATCCATCACTATTTGTAACTACTACACTGTATTGTTGTGTTGATGAGTCATTTTGAGACAATGTAATAACCAGTGTATTTTCACTTTGGTCAGGGAGTAGCGTTCCATTTTCAAACCACTGGTATGTAACACCAGCATCACTAGAGTTTGCTGTAATAATAGTTTCAAAATCTGGACAAACATCAAAATCTTCATTTAGTGTAACCACTACTGGGTCTGAAATAACCACAACAATCTCATCTGAAACAACACAACCATCAACAGTAGTGATTTCAAGAGAGTAGGTTCCACTTTGATCTACAATTATAGAAGTGCCAACCTCACCTGTGCTCCATAAAAAACTGGCACCAGTTGTGTCTCCAGAAATAGCTGGAACAATTTCAAAATCTTCACCATCACAAAGGGTAATATCTTCTCCTAAATCAAGATCTGGGACAGGTTTTACCACTACATCTATACTCACTGTAGTTTCGCTACATGGAGGAATAGAAATTGTTACGGTGTAAGTACCAGACTCTAAAGGAGTAAATACCGCATCTGTTGACACTACGGCACCACCTGCATTTCTCCACTCATAAATAACTGAGCCAAGGTCTATACCACTATTTGTTGGGGTTGCATCTATGGCAGTTGCATCTTCATTAGCACACACATCTAATTGTGTTGGCAAATTGGTTGTTATTACTATAGGAAGCTCAACAATCAAATCAAAGGATGTTGTAGAGTAACAATCTTCTTGATTTAAACGCTGAACCCTTGTGTATATAGTTTCAGGATTCACCGTGTTTTGATATGCAGCAGGAGTTGCTATTGGGTTATCTCCCAAGTCTGCATCCCCTTGAGTGGTATGGAATGTGATTTCAAAATCTGCAGCGTTTTGACCATTTAATATTTCATCGATTTGAGAGGTAAGATCAAAGGTTGCATCCTCGCTTCCCGGGGTGTCCTCACAAGAGAACATATCCATAGGGTCTTCTATTGTTGGCGAGGTGCCCTCTGCACGAATTCTAAGGTCATCTAAGGCAAGGTCGTTCCCGCAGGCTCCAAAAATATCATTTAATAGAACCACTTGGATAGTTGTGTTATCTCCAGGATTAAACTCTAGAGAATATCTAATCCAGTTTGGATTTGCACCATTTGGTACATTTCCAGTTGTACTTGTTGCCAGAACAGTACCCGCTGAGTCTTCGATTTGATAAATAACTCTTGAATCTGTACCTGTTCCTGGGCAAATACCACTATCGATATCATAAACTGTTGTCATGGCAAAATCAAAAATATGAGAGGTGTTTGCCGTTACGGCGAGATCTCTTCTGTAAAGTTCTGTTTGACTTGTGTCTTCAGAAGGGTTGTAGAAAATCATTCTTCCGTTTGTGTCACCACTGGTATTGTCTTCCATGCCTTGATGCCATCCAAAATTAAGACCGGTTGAAATATTTGTTACAGCATACTGGTTTGCCTCTAATTGTGTAGTGGCATTAAATTCTAAAGGAGTAAAAGGGTGGGTAGCTCTACCAACACCAGTTCCGAAATCTTCTAAGAACACATCATCTGTACAATCAAAAGGAGAACATCCAGATTCTTTTGTTACTGTTATTGAATCTGTAAGTTCATCAAAACTTCCGTCAGGAAGTTCTACCACCAGTGCCGCGGTATATACAGTAGTTTGATCTGGACATACCGTAAAAAGAGGATCGTTACTAAGTACGTTTCCAGCAGCATCTCTCCATTCAAAAACACTTGCATTTGTAACAGGTCCTCCATTAGGAACAAAACGCCAATTTTCATTGGTAACCTCCCATGTTCCAACATTTCTGTCTTCAGGGACACTAAATTCTGTAAGATTGTTTCCTTGTAACCCTATGGCAGCAAGACCGTCATTCCAGGTTGCACACACAGGCTTATTGATAATATTTACATCAATTACATTTAATGATTCATACAACAAGATTTGCTGCGTTGTTAAAAGCTCATTACACCCAAACTGAGGAACTGCATTAAAGTTTAGTACAAAAATTCTAAAAGGAGCAACTCCAGTAACAAAATAATTTATTCTATCTGGAGCAGCCGGAGCAACCGCAGGATTAATATCGTGATATGCACCAAAAACAGTGTTTAATGGATAGTTGGCATCATTGGTAGGGATCTGGTCTGCAGGATCCATTGCCCATCCATTATAATTTCCGGCTAAAGCAGCGTTAAAAGATAGTTGCCCATTTGCACCAGCCACAACATTTGTATAAGAATTGCCATAAAAATTAAATTCGAAAGGCAATGCAATCACACCACTCCAAATATCATCTATTGTTAAATTTGTTGGAGCACCACCGGTAACAGCAGGCACATCACAAAGAGGGCCTTGTATTTGATACGAGGTAGTGTCTAGGTTAGGTAGTGCAATATAATCTGCAACTAGATCTGTACAAAATGTTTCACAATCAATAAACATATCAAATCCAGCATCCAATACATCACAACTTCCTTGGGCTTGACACTCAATAATACCACTTGTGAAATCACAGTTTAAATCTCCAGTTTCAACAGTGAAGGTAACTCCTGTTGTTGCAGGGTAAGGACCGAAGAATAAAACACCTGCTGTTGTTGCAGTTTGCGCCGCGCTTCCCTGGTCATCGGTAACTGTGATGCTTGTGGAACTACCAAGGTCTGTAATATCTACACCAATGGTAAATTGTTGACCCGTTTCACACATTCCGTCGTTTGTAAACTCAATGGTTGGATCTGTACAGGTTAAACAATTAATATCATAATTTAATGGTACAAATAAGCCGTCTGTACAACTTGCAATACCATCTGAGGCAACTTGAAGTGTTATTGTGTCTCCACTAGATTCGAAAACAAATCCTGACATATCACCCGTATTTCCGTATGGGTTACCAGCATTAAGATTGGTAACTCCGTCTGAGTCTAAGATGATAACTTCATCAAAATTTAGCTCTACTTGACCTTCAATAAATGTAAGTCTTAGCGGGAAACCTGTATCACTAGTATATACAATTTGGGTAGTATCATTGGGAGTATAGCAGTAGGTGTCATTAAAAGCACCATCGCCACAAGGAATCGTGGTTTGGCTATATGACACACTAAGGCATAAAAAAACCACCATAGGTGCTATAGTAGTGCTTAGGTTCTTTACAAATCGATACATGGGTGTATTTTTTTGAGTGAGTAATTTAATATTCATTTAGATTTTATTTTGGTATTATTTTGTAGTTAAATTTAAATAAAAATTTAATGTAATGTTAGCTTACATCTGATTTTAGATGTAGGACCCTAATTTACCGATTAAAACCCTGTAATTGGGCTAAAAAACTAATTTTGGCCTACCCGTAAACAATTATTTTACGTTCTTTTAAAATACAATTAATTTTGCTTCAACTACAAGCCATTTTGTTTTTTTGGAATAAGATTTGAGATTTAAAAGGCAGCTCTTTTTTGAGCTCTAAAATAAATAACCTTAGCGTATCATGTATTGAAAATAGTCTATTTGTCTTTCGTACCTTTGCTTTTTTAAATACCTATGATAGAAGAAAAAGACATTGAATACGAAAAAACCATACTCATTGGTTTAATTACTCAAAAACAAGATCAAGCAAAATCTGTAGAATACCTTGACGAACTTGAGTTTTTAGCCTACACCGCAGGCGGTGAAGTACTCAAACGTTTTGTGCAGAAAATGGAAAAACCAAATCCTAAAACCTTTATAGGGACGGGTAAACTAGAAGAGGTCCTTAGCTATGTCCAGCAGCATGGTGTTGGGACGGTTATTTTTGATGATGAACTCTCTGCGGCGCAACAAAAAAACATAGAAAAAATTCTAGAGTGTAAAATCATTGATCGCACCAATTTGATACTAGATATTTTTGCACAACGCGCTCAAACAAGTTATGCTAGAACTCAGGTAGAGCTTGCTCAGTACGAGTATTTACTCCCAAGACTTGCTGGTATGTGGACACACCTAGAGAGGCAACGTGGAGGGATTGGGATGCGAGGACCCGGAGAAACAGAAATTGAAACAGATAGACGTATTGTTAGAGACCGTATTTCACTGCTCAAAAAAAAGCTAAAAAAGATTGATCGCCAGATGGAAGTCCAGCGAGGGAATCGCGGTAAATTAGTAAGGGTAGCACTTGTAGGATACACCAACGTTGGGAAATCTACTTTAATGAATGCAATTAGTAAAAGTGATGTGTTTGCAGAAAACAAATTATTTGCTACTCTAGACACCACGGTGCGCAAAGTAGTGGTAGGGAACCTTCCGTTTTTACTTACCGATACCGTTGGTTTTATACGGAAACTCCCAACACAACTTGTAGAATCTTTTAAAAGCACCCTAGATGAGGTAAGAGAGGCAGATTTACTATTACATGTGGTAGATATCTCACATCCAAGTTTTGAAGATCATATTGCCAGTGTAGGTACTATTTTGGACGAGATAAAAAGTGCAGACAAACCAACAATTATGGTATTTAATAAAATTGATGCCTTCACTAATAAAACCATAGATAGCGATGATCTGGTGACCGAGAAAACAAAAGAGCACTTTACCCTAGAGGAGTGGAAAGCAACTTGGATGAATAAAACAAATGGGAATGCTATTTTTGTGTCTGCCTTAGAGAAACAAAACTTTGAAAGTTTTAGAAAAGTAGTGTATGATAAGGTTCGTGAAATTCATGTAACACGGTTTCCCTACAATAGTTTTTTATATCCTCAAGAGTACATTGAATAGTACCCGAAAAACTAAAGCGTAGAACCCTTACTCTTCAATTTGGTTTTATTATTGCAGTATTTTTTTAAAATCCATAGGTGAGCCCAACCCCTAGCGCTTCTCTAATTTGAAATCCTTTTACGGCATTATCATCATACATGGCTTGAAAGGCTACATTTGTAGTAATCCATTTGTTTGCAGTTATCACTAGGTTCAGGGTGTAGTCTATGTCTATATTTTCAAGGTCTTCAAGATAGTTACTGTATAAATTAAGCACATTTTCCATCACTATATTTTTTGACAAAGTGAATTTTCCGTACCCTCCAACGGCAGCACCAAATTCGAAACGTGAAGTTTCATTTGCATATACCCCAAAATACCCAATTTGGTTAAAAGCATCAATATCACTTTGTCCTTGCCCAACATTTGTGAACTGACTATTAACGATGATTAAACGTCCTGTTGCAGGAGCAATGTTAAGTTTTAGGTTATCACTTTTTTTCCATAGCATTCCCAGACCTGCTTGGAAATAACCTGGAGATAAAATTTTTGTAGTTTTAGATCTAATTGGATTTCCATCTTCGTCTTCTTCAAAATCATAGCCATTGGCAAGTTGAGTTCTTGCATTTAAGAAAAAAGAATAATACCATGGTGTTTCTTTAATTTGTTTACCTAATAGGGAGTTGAACTCAAATCTATCATTGGTTTTTCTAGTAAATTCTTGATTTTTTTGATTGGCAATACCGTAGTCTATAACAACGCGGTTATCCCAGGTAATGTTTTCTTTACTGTAGTTGGCATCATGGGTGAGTCCAAAATTTGCTGCATAATTTGACGTACCACCCCCTTGCCACTGGTCGTTAAATGCTGCTTGATTAAAAAGAAGTGACAGATTTGTAGCTTTACTCCAAGGACTTTTATTTACCTCTTTTTTTTCTTGTGAAAACCCAGTGAAAGCAAACAGGAAGAAGCTAATTGATAGGAGTGTCTTTTTCATCAAACTATGATTTTTTAGATTAAACAGCACTTTTATGGGACACTACTTTTTATAAAGAGGCACAAAAGAGCAGGCCTCTCCATACATTATACTTTTTGCAATGGGTTGTAATTTTGAAATCAACATTCCATAAGCTGCATCCGGTATTGGTTTGTTTGCACACCCTTTAATTATAACAGGAGTGTCTTGGTATTGACCAATATCTAAATTGTTTAAAACCTCTGTAAACAAGATTGTTTCAAGAGTCTGTTGAGATCCAATCACTGTTTTTTTGGTATGAGGGATTAATTTTGTACTAACAAGCATAAAAGCCCATGCAGGAACAATAGCCTCTGTAGTGCAGTGTATGGAAACATACTGATTTTTATATTGCTCCCAGGGGTGTCTAGAGACAGCCTCTCTAAAGTCTTTTTCGCGAAGTATGATACCCTCCTGTAACCAGGGGGCAATATCAAAAGCAACTCTAGTACCTTTTGGATATAGCTGCTCTAAATCTATAGTTTTTAAGACACTATTTGCGACTCTATTTACAATTTCTTTTGCCATGAAACTATACTTATAGCATACCTAATTCTAGTTTGGCCTCTTCACTCATTAGATCTTGGGTCCATGGTGGGTCAAAGGTTATTTCAACCTCTGCATCATTTACCATTTTAAGGGACTTTACTTTGTCCTCTACCTCCACGGGCAGGGTTTCTGCAACTGGGCAGTTTGGTGTGGTAAGGGTCATTAATATTTTTACGTTGTTGTCTTCATTTACAAAAACATCATAAATAAGACCCAATTCATAAATATCTACAGGAATTTCTGGGTCATAGATTGACTTTAAGACCTTTACAATTTTTTCTCCTAGTGCCTGTGTGTCTAATGTTTCGTCTTCCATAATGGTAATCAATTTATAACTTTAGTATAATGTAAAACAACTAGCTGTTTAATTTCGCTTGATATGCTGTGGCATACAATTTTAATTTTTTAATCATAGAGGTCAACCCATTTGCTCTTGTGGCAGACAAATGTTCTTTTAGGCCAATTTTGTCTATAAAATCTGTGTTTGCATTTAAAATATCGGTAGGGGTTTGGTGGTTAAATGTTCTTATTAAAATAGCAATAATGCCTTTGGTGATAATAGCGTCACTATCTGCAGAGAAAACCATTTTATCTTCTTTTAGCTCTGCCTCTAACCATACCTTTGATTGACACCCTTTAATAACCCTATCATCGGTTTTGTTTTTTGCTTGTATAAGGGGTAAAGATTTTCCCAAATCTATCATATACTCATAGCGCTGCATCCAGTCATCAAACATGGCAAATTCTTCTATTAGCTCTTCTTGTATTGCTTTAATAGTCATAGTTATTCTTTGTTTTTAATGGCTGTGAGAAGTGGCTTTTTTTCTATCCTTGAATACAAGGTAAGAGTTCCGTTTGAAATGTCAAATGACCCCACATTTTTTAAAACCCGTTGTATAGCGTACTCATTTTTCATTGCCCCATCACAATACACCTTTGTTGAGGTAAGTAAACCTATATTTAACGCGTCAGCATCTTGAGTGTACTTTCCTGAAAAATCATTGCACCCAGCATTTCCTGATATTTTATTCTCTGCCTTGTTAAATTCTAGTACTGCAGGTGGAGAAATCTCTTCTTCATTAATAGTGAGTACAGTAAAAATCCCAGACAATAATGCTGATGGGGTATCTGCAACTACTTTTTTTGTACAATTACAACTCCATATTAAAAAACAAAGGAATATACTGGTTAAGACTATTTTTTTCATAACAGATTTATTTATGATAGCATCATTTTAGCTTTTTCAACGGCAGCAACAAAAATGTCAATTTCTTCCTGTGTGTTGTAGAAGGCAAATGACGCTCTTACGGTACCTGAGATAGTAAAGAAATCCATTATAGGCTGAGTGCAGTGTTGTCCTGTACGAACAGCAATCCCCAATTTATCAACTATGGTTCCAATATCATAGGGGTGAATACCTTCTATGTTAAAAGAGATTACAGATGTTTTCTTTTTTGTTGTACCATAAATTTTTAACCCATCAATGGCTAATAATTTTTTTGTAGCATAGTTCAAAAGAGCCTCTTCATGATTTGCAATAGCGTCAAAACCTATAGTGTTAAGGTAGTCAATGGCTGCTCCAAAAGCAATGCCTCCACAAACATTTGGTGTTCCTGCTTCAAATTTATTTGGCAGTCCTGCGTAGGTTGTTTGCTCAAAAGTAACTTGATCTATCATTTCTCCACCCCCTTGAAAGGGCGGTAGTTTTTCAAGCCAAGCTTCTTTTCCATACAGCATACCAATACCTGTAGGGCCACACATTTTGTGTGCAGAAGTAACATAAAAATCACAATCTAATGCAGCCAAATCTGGCTTTATGTGCGAGCAAGATTGCGCACCATCTATAAGTATGGCGGCGCCAACCTGGTGTGCCTGTTGGGTCATAAACTCAATTGGGTTTATAGTACCTAAGGTATTTGAAATATGATTGACAAAAACTAGTTTTGTTTTTGAGCAGAGCAACTCTTGGTAAGCGTCCATATCTAGCCCCCCTTCTAGATTCATAGGAATCACTCTTAAAATAGCACCGGTGGTCTTGCAAAGCATTTGCCAAGGCACAATGTTTGAATGGTGCTCTAATTGTGAAACAATAATTTCATCATTTGCAGAGAGGATACTTGCAAAACCATTTGCTACGATATTTATACTGTGGGTGGTTCCAGAAGTGAAAATAACCTCATGAGACTTGGCAATTCCAAAATGGGTTTGTATTTTTTTTCTTGAGGCTTCATATGCATCTGTAGCTTCTTGAGACAAGGCATGAACTCCTCTGTGAATGTTTGCATTATAGTTTGCATAATAATCTACAATACAGTCAATAACCTGCTGTGGTTTTTGAGATGTGGCTGCATTGTCTAAATACACAAGCGGCCTCCCATTTACTTTTCTTGAAAGTATGGGAAAGTCTTTTCTTATAGTAGTTACATCAAACATATATGCTTTATTTGAGATTAACTTAATAATCTGTTTTTAACTCTGTACAGTTTCAGTAAAGAACCTCAAGAGGTTATTTTAACTAGACTTTACTACTGGAGTGCCAACTACATTTTAAATCTTTAAAGGTCAAACCCTAAATTAACACCAATTTTGTTGGCAATTAATTTATTAATACGTCCTTTTAATTCAGGAATTTTTACACTCTCTAATACCGTATTAGCGAAGGCATACATAAGTAATGCTCTAGCTTCTTTGTTGGCAATACCACGAGAACGCAAGTAAAACATGGCTTCTTGATCTAGCTGTCCTATGGTACAACCATGAGAGCATTTTACATCATCTGCAAAAATTTCTAGCTGCGGCTTTGCATTTATGGTAGCTTTATTGCTAATTAAAATATTATTGTTTTTCTGAAAAGCATCTAGCTTTTGAGCCTGCTTTTCTACGTATACTTTTCCGTTAAAAACCCCTGTTGCACTGTCGTCAAAAACCCCTTTGTAATCTTGATGACTTTCACAATTTTCGGCAATATGATGTACAAGGGTGTTGTGATCTACATGTTGCTTGTCCTCAATCATGGTGACTCCGTTTAGTATAGAATCACAACGCTCTCCAAGCTGTTTGAAGTTTAGATTATTACGGGTTAATTTTCCGCCAAAGGAAAAGGTATGGACACTACAAATACTCTCGCGTTGTTGCTGTATAAAAGTGCTGTCTATGAGTGAGGCGTTTTGGGTGTCGTTTTGGATCTTATAGTAATCTACATTAGCTCTTTTCTCTAGGAATATTTCGGTAACACTATTGGTAAGTACTTCGTTCTCGTTTAAACTTTGGTGACGCTCAATGATTTGAACATGTGCATTTTCTTCAACAATAATTAAATTTCGAGGCTGCAACATGGTAGCTGCTTCTGTTCCTGTAGCAAAGTTTATAATCTCAATGGGTTTTTGCGCCTCCTTGTGTTTTGCAATACGTATGTAAGCGCCTTCTTTTGCAAAAGCTGTGTTTAAACAGGTGAGACTCTCTGAATTAGCCGCTTTGTTAAAATAAGTTTCTATAATAGAACTATATTTAGACTTATTAAGCGCGGATGACATCAAACAAACATCAATAACATCGTGAGTGATTTGAGATAAAAAAGAACTATAAACCCCGTCTATAAAAACGACTTTGTAGGTGTCAATGTCATTTAAGAAGTATTCTTTTACGTCTTTAAACTCTATAGCATTATCATTTTTTGGAAAGATGCTAAACTCTTTATTTAGCAATGCCTTGAGGGAGGTATATTTCCATGCCTCCTCTTTTTTGCTAGGAAACCCGTTGGTCTCGAAATTCTTCATAGCTTTATTGCGCACATCGTGTAATGGCGAGTCTGCTTGCAAGTGATCTTCAAAAGCAAGGTATGAGGATTGTAATTTTTCTTTTAAATTCATTTTTTTAGTTCAGAATTTTCAGTGCCATGGTCAGTTAAACCAATTCCTCTTTTATCCAGTCATATCCTTTTTCTTCTAGCTCATAGGCAAGTTGCTTTGTTCCAGATTTTACAATTTTACCATCCATTATAACGTGTACAAAATCCGGAACTATATAGTCTAGTAGTCTTTGGTAATGTGTAATAACAATAACTGCATTGTCTTTATTTTTTAATTTATTTACACCATTGGCAACAACTTTAAGGGCATCAATATCTAGTCCAGAATCTGTCTCATCTAAAATAGCCAGCTTAGGTTCTAACATGGCCATCTGAAAAATCTCATTACGTTTTTTCTCTCCTCCAGAAAAGCCAACGTTAAGAGAACGAGATAAGAATTTACGGTCTATTTCTAATAAGTCTGCTTTTTCTTTAATTTTCTTTAACATCTCACTTGCCGGCATGTCCTTAAGTCCTTTGGCCTTTCTGTTTTCATTAATGCCAGTTTTGATAAAGTTTGTAACAGAAACTCCAGGAATCTCTACAGGGTATTGAAAAGAAAGGAAAACACCCTTGTGAGCTCTTTCTTCTGCGTCCAACTCTGTGATGTCCTCACCATCAATTGTTATGTGTCCCTTTGTGAGTTCAAACTCTTCTTTACCTGCAATGATAGAGGCCAAAGTACTTTTCCCGGCTCCGTTGGGGCCCATAATAGCGTGCACCTCTCCTGCATTCACTGAAAGAGAAATCCCTTTAAGGATATCCTTTTCTTCTACACTTGCGTAAACATCTTTTATCTGTAACATATTATTTTTCTTCTGCTTTTTTAATGGCTTTTTCATTTTTTTTTACCGCATCACCCTCTTTAATTTTAACATCTGCTTTGGCTGGTTTAGCGCTCACTTGTACAATATCTATAATGGTTAAAAACTCATCCCACGTTTCTATGTCTTGAGGTCCTGGAGCTAATGTTCCAGTTACAATTACAGGAACCATATCATACACATCTTTTTTTGCAGGTGCTACCTTATCGGCTAGTTCTTTCATTTTATCATCCACAACAACCCCATATATAAAATCACTTCCTTTTAAAACAGCGGCGCCGTCTGTAAATATAAATTCTCCTTTATAGACTGCAAGATTAGAATTGGCCGTTGTGGTTAATTGGGTTTTTTGATCGTTTTTACAAGCGCTAAGGCCTACAAATAGAATGATAAGTACAATTATTTTTTTCATGATAGTATTGTTTTTAGTTGTTTTTTTATCCAACAGAGCCCTCTAGGCTTATCTCTAGTAATTTTTGAGCCTCTACTGCAAATTCCATAGGGAGCTTGTTTAGCACTTCTTTGCTAAAACCATTAACAACAAGAGCAATGGCCTTTTCTGTATCAATACCTCTTTGATTACAATAAAATATTTGATCTTCACCAATTTTACTTGTGGTTGCTTCATGCTCTATTTTAGCTGTTTTGTTTTTAACCTCTATATACGGGAATGTATGCGCTCCACATTCATTACCCATTAGTAAAGAATCACACTGAGAAAAATTACGAGCATTCTCTGCGCTTGCATTTATTTTTACCAAACCACGATAGCTGTTTTGAGACTTCCCTGCAGAAATACCTTTACTGATAATCGTGCTACGCGTATTTTTACCCAAATGAATCATCTTTGTTCCCGTATCTGCTTGCTGGTAATTGTTTGTTACCGCAATAGAATAAAACTCTCCAATACTATTGTCTCCTTTTAAAATACAGCTAGGATATTTCCAGGTAACGGCGCTCCCAGTCTCTACTTGTGTCCAAGATATTTTTGCATTTCTTTCACACAATCCTCTTTTGGTTACAAAGTTGTATACCCCTCCTTTTCCCTCTGCGCTACCAGGATACCAGTTTTGCACCGTAGAGTATTTAATCTCTGCGTCATCTAGAGCAATAAGCTCTACGACAGCGGCGTGTAATTGATTTTCATCTCTACTTGGCGCCGTACAACCTTCTAGATAAGAAACATAACTTCCTTGGTCTGCAATAAGGAGCGTTCTTTCAAATTGTCCCGTTCCTGCTTGATTGATTCTAAAATAGGTAGAGAGCTCCATAGGGCATCTAACACCCTTTGGGATATAACAAAAAGAACCATCGCTAAATACGGCGCTGTTCAAAGAGGCATAGAAATTGTCTTTGGTAGGCACAACGGTGCCAAGATATTTTTTCACAAGCTCTGGATGCTCTTTAATTGCTTCAGAAATACTCATAAAAATAATACCCTTTTCACTGAGTGTCTTTTTAAAAGTAGTTGCAACAGAAACAGAATCTACCACAATATCGATGGCAACATTGTTCATTTTTTTCTGCTCGTCCACAGAAATACCAAGCTTTTTGTACATCGCTAGTAGTTCTGGGTCTACATCATCAAGTGTTTTATTTGGATCTACAGCCTTTGGAGCCGAGTAATAAGCAATGGCTTGAAAATCTGGCTTTTTGTAATTCACATTAGCCCACTGCGGCTCCTGCATAGACTTCCATACTTTAAAGGCATCAAGTCTCCACTGAGTCATCCACTGTGGCTCCTGCTTTTTCTTTGAAATAGCCCGTACAATGTCCTCGTTGAGTCCAATGGGAAAGGTTTCGCTTTCTAAATCTGTGTAGAAACCGTATTCATATTCCTTTGTCTCAAGTTCTTTCTTTAAATCGTCTTCTGTATACTTACTCATATGCACTTATGAATTCCTTTAAAGAATTCGTAGTTTTAAATTATAAAGAGAATGATTCTCCGCAGCCGCAGGTTCTGTTGGCATTAGGATTGTTAAAAACAAATCCTTTACCGTTTAAACCGCCACTGTATTCTAAGGTGGTTCCTACTAGGTATAAAAAACTTTTTTTGTCTACTGCAATTTTAACGCTATTCTCTTCAAAAACCTTATCGTTTTCGCCAATACCACCATCAAAATCTAACTCGTAAGAAAGTCCAGAACAACCACCACTCTTTACACCAACACGTACAAAGTCTACGTCAATGCTAAAGCCATCTTCTGCCATTAATTGCGAAATTTTAATTCGCGCTGTATCGCTTACTTTTATCATAAATTAGAATTCATCTAAATTAGGGTGCAAATATACGATATAAACCTCTTTTTTATACCCAATAAAATATTAAAAATCTATGACACAATAAGGGGGTTTGATATAACCACCTTAGGCTTGAATCCTATTTTTGTATAATTTAGAAAGCACCCATGAGGGGAATTTCTTATAAAACGACACAAATTTATTAGGTTAGTTTGGATTTTGGTATGCAGGATTGTTTGCCAGGCTATGGTCAGAGAGGCTTAGTAAAAAAGCCTTTAAGGCAGCTTTGTCCTGGGGTGTAAGTTGCACTCCGCCCTGGGCAACAGTTTTCATTAAGGGGTCTATGGTGGGGCTAAAAACAAGGCCTTCACTGTAGTGGTCTATCACCTGTTCTAGTGTCTGAAAGCGGCCATCATGCATGTAAGGAGCGGTGTATGCTAGATTGCGTAATGATGGAGACTTAAACAATCCAAATTGCGCAGGATCTCCAGTAATGTCTCCTAGGCCTAGGTCTGTAAAATTTTCATCTAGGCCATTGTTATGAAAATCATTGTCTGTCCATAGTGGGTTACTAGGGCTCCCATGGCAATGAAAACAATCTCCACGATTTTCATCTAAAAAAACGGCAAGCCCTTGCTCCTCTAAAGGGGTTAGTGTTGCTTGTCCTAAAAGATAATTATCAAACTTGGCATTACCAGATACCAGTGTGCGTATAAACTGTGCAAGGGCTTTAGCAACCAGCTCTTGAGATATTGTGCTTGTTCCAAAGGCATTAGAAAATGCAGTGACATACCTAGGATCTGTTTGCAGTGTTTGCTCAACGTTTGGCCAGGTATTGTGCATTTCTATTTCATTGATAACAGGCTCTAAAACCTGCTCTTCTAGAGAATTGGCGCTACCGTCCCAATTAAATTTATTGTTTGTGTTCCAAGCAATGTTAACAATAGGCATCGAATTTCTAAACCCGGCAATACCATCTATACCAATGCTATATCTTCTTTGATCACTAAATCCTTGATTGGGTCTATGACATCCTGCACAGGATAAAGTGTTATCTGCAGAGAGATTCTTTTCATAAAAGAGAGCCCTTCCAAGGGCAATTCCTTCTTGTGTGAGCGGGTTATTAGCAGGTATTTCTGGAGCAGGAAGTAATTGAGAGAAAACCGCTGGAACAGCAATATTTACAGGTGTAGGTGAGTACCCTTGATTTTGATTGTCATCCTCACCACATGAGAGTGTGATATAAAGAAGGCAAAAAATAAAAAGGATTTTTTGTATCATAAAAAATAATTAATCACTCATATTACTTGCAAGAGAAAATACGTTTTGACCGTTTTCTTGCATCATTTTTTGGGCGGTATAGTTTCCCATGAGCATCCCATTAAGCTCACTTAAATTCCAAAGGTTTGGATTTTCAAACCACTGATCAATGTGCATGTTAACATTAATTTGAGTAGCGCCCTGGGTGATAGTTATTTCTCCTAAATCTATCTCTATAGAGGTGTCCTCTCTTGTATTTTCTGGGCCTGGGTTTTGGACTGCGCTAATAGTGTGGTAGGCATATAAAAAAGGCTCGTCAGGGGTGTCACCTGGATCTAAAAATCTTCCTTCTAGTTGCATGTAATGATATCCTCCACCAAGGTTTTCTGGCACATTCCAAGAGGCTGCATTTAAATCTGGGTAAATACTCGAGGTGTTTGTAGCTTCTGTAAATCCAAAACGCATTTTTAAATTATAAGCCCCCGGGGGAAGTAAAATATCATTAATAGCAAGACTATTGTCTTGGCTTAGGTCTACAAGTTTATAGTCTTTTACTAGAGTTTTTATACCCTCTTGGTTGGTGAAACTCACCTGAGATATCAAATAACGAAGCCTTGTGATGCTAAGTGATGTGCCAAAACCATTTGTGTATTGTATGGTGTTAAAATTTGAGAAATCTACCGCATCTTCATTAAAACTGTGAAGAAAATCAATGCTTACAGGGGTGTTTTGCTGTACTTGATCATCCTCGTTTTTATCACAAGCCATGAAGGGTATCACGAGCAATACTAAAAAGGCAGCTTTTTTAAACATTTGGGAGCTTATTTTATTTTAATTAATAACGCATCTTGGCTACCTTTATTTTCTGGGATATCCATATCGTTGCTTTCTGTAGATCCAGCAATAAGTAGTTTATTGTCTTGTGTCTCTAGAATAGCGTTGGCAAAATCTAAAGAAGTACCTCCAATGATATAATTAAATTTAAGATTTCCATCTCCGTCAATTATAAATACCCAGGCATCGTTTTGGCCTCTATTTATAAGACCTTCCATGGAGCTTCTTGTGTTGCCTACGATGGCAAAATTTCCGTTTTGCAAGCCTATAATGCTCTTTGCAGAATCAAAGGCCGTACCGCCATATGTTTTTTCCCAAATAATATCTCCGCTAGGTGAGAATTTTACCACCCAAGCATCCGCATTTCCAGTTAAAGCGCTAACATCACCATCTGTACTCCTGGTATTTCCAACGACGATATAATTTCCATCTTCAGTTTTAGTAATACCATATCCTTGGTCTATCTCACTTCCACCAAGAGATTTGGTCCATAATTTATCTCCATTGCTAGCAAGGCGGACCATCCAAAAATCATAGGATCCTTTATTGTCCGTAATGTCAAAATCTGTACTCTCTGAACTTCCAATCATAATAAAACCACCATCGTAGGTCTCTACAACATCATAGCTTCTGTCATTGTTAGAACCGCCAAAGTATCGCCGCCAAATAGTATCTCCGTTTTGATCCATGAGGATCCCCCAAAACTCTCCAACACCATGCAAGTTTGCCTTTGAGGGTGTTACCATTTTACCATCATCATTTCCTTGATTTCCACTTGCTGAAACATCAAAAAAGCCAGTAACAAAGAAGTTTCCACTAGCAGTCTGGATGATTTTAAGGGCTTGGTCTGACCCTGAAAAGCCGTGGGTCTTTTCCCAGGCAATGTTGCCTTGAGCGTCTAGTTTTGTTATCCAATAGTCTTGAAATCCTTCATTATTTGAAACATCTCCATCACTACTTGAGCTATAGCCGCACACAATAAAACCACCATCTGCAGTGTTGATTAAGCTTGTAGCTGTATCTGCGCTAGAGCCTCCATACACTTTATTGAAAATCACTTCTGCCGTAGCACTTGTTTTTAATAACCAAAAATCATCGTCGTTGCCCTGTTTTCCTGTAATATCTCCATCTGTGCTATCTGTGGTGCCCATTAAAACATAGCCACCATCGCTAGCCTGAACAACAGATATAATAGTTTCATTTTGACTCCCCCCAAAGGTTGTAACAAAATCAATTTCTCCCAAAAAATCTTCTGGATTTGGTGTGGGTAAATTTATTCCGTCATCATTTGAGCAAGAGCAAAGCGATGCTACTGCAATAATAAATAAAGTTACGAGGTTTTTCATTGTGATTACTTGACAATTAAGCGCTTAGTGATTTGTGAATTTATTCTAACAAGATACATGCCGCTTTTAAGAGACGTAATATTTATATTTTTTGTGGGTGTTGCATCAAATGTTACATTTAAAACGCGTTGCCCAAGGATGTTAAAAATCTCTAAAGATTTTATTGGCTCACTAGTTGCTGTAATTGTAATATTTTCTTTTGCAGGGTTTGGAGCTATTTCAAAATCAATTATTGCTTCATCTGCCGCTCCTAGCTCATCTGTGATATTTGCAGTATAATCTTCAGTCTCTCCGTATGTTGTTTCATCACAAGCATCTGCAGGAACTCCAGTACTCCAATTAGTCTTTATACGCATTCTGTGGGATCCTAATGTTGCATTTGCTGGTATCGTTATAGATGTAGTCTCCGTGTAATTACCGGCTGCTGATCCTGGAGCGATAACAAAATTATTTAAAAGTACTTCGTTGTTAGAAAAAGTAAAGTCATTGTTAAAATCAACCCAAACTTTTACAAACTGATTCCCAAATCCTGTAGATAGGGTAATATCATAGGTCCCACCCTGAGCTAGGTTTGCAATAAGATCTGTAAAATCTCCATAACCATCTGTCTCACACCCTGAAGGGTTGTTGATTTCTTCAATTAAAACCAATGTTAAACCATCTCCAAGAGTACAGTTTGCTTCAGGTTGACACAAAAAGGTTGATACCTCAGCAGTTGTATCATCATTTGAGGTGTCGTCATCACCAACAAGCTCTGTTCCTGCAACAAATACATAGTTTGTAAGTTCAGATAAATCTACTGTTGTTGTAAATGAATAGGTGTCTGTGGCTCCTTGAGATATTGACCCAGTATAAGTTTCATTAACAGGCGCTGCTCCATCTAAAGAATAAAATACCGGAATTGATGTTTGTGTAGTACCACCAAAATTTTGGATCTCAATTGTTACCACCTCTGCGTTAGTCAAGCCACCTCCAGTTACTGGAGAGGTGATTGCCACTACACCTGTATCTTGACCAAGATTTGATACCTCAGCAGTTGTATCATCATTTGAGGTATCGTCATCACCAACAAGCTCTGTTCCTGCAACAAATACATAGTCTGTAAATTCAGATAAATCTACTGTTGTTACAAATGAATAGGTGTCTGTGGCTCCTTGAGCTATTGACCCTGTGTAAGTCTCATTAACAGGCGCTGCTCCATCTAAAGAATAAAATACCGGAATTGATGTTTGTGTAGTACCACCAAAATTTTGGATCTCAATTGTTACCACCTCTGCGTTAGTCAAGCCACCTCCAGTTACTGGAGAGGTGATTGCCACTACACCTGTATCTTGACCAAGATTTGATACCTCAGCAGTTGTATCATCATTTGAGGTATCGTCATCACCAGTAAGCTCTGTTCCTGCAACAAATACATAGTCTGTAAATTCAGATAAATCTACTGTTGTTATAAATGAATAGGTGTCTGTGGCTCCTTGAGCTATTGACCCAGTGTAAGTCTCATTAACAGGCGCTGCTCCATCTAAAGAATAAAACACTGGAATTGATGTTTGTGTAGTACCACCAAAATTTTGGATCTCAATTGTTACCACCTCTGCATCAGACAAGCCACTTCCTGTTACTGGAGAAGTGATTGCCACTACACCTGTATCTAGGCCAATACTTGGTTCTCTTACTAAAAAGAACCCTCTGTTTATATCACTAATCACTATGTTGTTACTTTCAAAGAATGGATAGACGTTCCATGCTCCGTCAAAATTTGCGCTGTCACTATCTGGATATGTATCAAAAAATCCAATTTCTGTTATGCTTTCATTACCAATCTGTGATATGTCAAGAACTCTCATCCCCGCTCTGTAGTTAGACAAATAATACTTATCACCCTTCACATAACCATTATGGTCTATAGCCTCTGTAGGACCCTCATATTCAAAGTGAAAAGACGGATTGTCCAGGTCTTCAAAATCAAAAATGATCGTTCTTGTATTAAAACCAACGTTTATCTCATCAATTTCATCTCCTACAATAAAATAGCGTTGATCTTCAGTAAACCAACCTTGGTGTGTGTATTCTACATTTGAGTATGATATTGTAGAAAGGCCAATTGGGTTGTTTTTATTTGTGATGTCTACAATTGCAATTTCATTTTCATTGCTTCCTATCAGGATTTCTTTGCCAAGATGTTCTGTGTCTGGCCCAGAGTAGGTTACCACTTGTGCGTCATGACTGTAGGAGTCATCACTGTAGCCGCCCGCTGGTGTTGGGTTTGTAGGGTCTGAAATATCTACAAAATGAGGGCCGCCATTAAAGGTTGAGGTTCCTACCCCATAGGCGTATCCTGAGTCTTCATTAATGATAACATTGTGCGCACTTCCAAAACCGCTGTAATGAGCATCTTCATCAAAGATTTCTGGAGGGTTAGAAACATCTCGTAACCTGGTTAAATCAAAAACTTGCATTCCATGATTAGAGGCTTCACTGACAATAAACGCATGGTTGTTGTATGTTTTTATATCTCTCCATGTACTGTTTTGAGTGTGCGTTGGAAGTTTTCCTAGATAAACAGCATTAAAAGGGTCTGAAACATCAATAAAGGCTGTTCCATTATCTAATCCAATTAAGGCATATTCTTTACCATCTTGTGGATCTGTCCATCCCCAAGAGTCATTTCCTTGTTGTGCATCCATTTCATCAAGACTGATAATAGACTGAAGGTCATAGCCGTTACATGGGTACTCACCAGCAGTACCACTTGTACAAGGTGTTTGCCCAGACATACTAATAATGGATAAAAAAGACAAAGTAATTAGTAATTGTTTCATTTTTTTAATATTTTATTGTAAACCTACTTATTAATTAATTATAATATATCTATAGTGAGTTTATTATTAGACAAATTTATTACAAATCAATTACAATGCCAGTGCTATTAACGTTTTGTAAACACATTATAAAGCGAATCTCACAATAGTATTGCAGTCTAAATATCCGACTACAATGAATTAAGGGTTATAAATTTTAGAAATAGTAATACCATCTGCAATACAAGCACTATTTTTGCCCAACATAAATAACCACTCATGTTAGAAAATAAAGATTCTTTAAAAACACCCATTTCTTCGATGGGGGAGTTTGCGCTAATAGAGCACCTCACCAAACATTTTGAGATAAAGCAAAGCTCAACAATAAAGAGCATTGGAGATGATGCTGCTGTTATTGACCACAAAGAACAAACGGTGGTATCCACAGATTTGTTGATTGAGGGCGTACATTTTGATTTGAGCTACATGCCTTTAAAGCATTTAGGGTATAAAAGCGTGGTTGTTAATATGAGCGATATTTTTGCTATGAACGCAACGCCTACTCAAATTACAGTTTCTATTGCCGTTTCCAATAGATTTCCGGTAGAGGCCCTAGAGGAGTTGTATGCAGGTATTGCTACTGCTGCCAAATATTACAATGTAGATGTAATTGGAGGAGACACAACATCATCTACCCATGGGCTTATGATAAGTATTACGGCTCTTGGAGAAGTTGATAAAAAGCAGGTGG